>WLWD01006125.1_pt1 | contig 139039 bp, 135 predicted proteins | sample 6712731 | NCBI WGS metagenome assembly WLWD01 (sample SAMN12718690, study PRJNA576275) | sponge metagenome | isolation source: marine sponge | host: Mycale hentscheli | place: New Zealand: South Island, Marlborough, Capsize Point | collected 2014-11-01
AAGTCTTACCAGTTCATTTGTAGATAATATTTATATTTATATGATTTATGTGTTGTTTTGTATGAATGCACATCTAGATTTCCTTTCTTATATAGATATACATATTGCAGCAATTTTTTTAAAAGTTTAGGAATGAAGTTGCACATTTTTGGTTTATATAAAAGCTATTGGATGACTAGTGAACAATACTAACCCCAACATTTCGATTTCTTGCCGAACTCTCTTCAGCGGTCAATGTGAGGTTGAACTCATTGACCCCTGAAGAGGACTAAGTTATAATTAAACATTATATTATTGGCTGTTACAACTGAGAAAATTTGCTACATAAGTAATAGATTATGCTACAACAGTCAAAATAGCTATAACTGCACAGCTGAATTGCAGAGCTATAACATGTATGGCTATTTTGTAATCAAGGTAATCGTATTTCTGAATGCTAAAACTTATGAGCACTAGCTATGCAGTTACTCAAAATAACATCAGATGATAGATTTAAGATAGTATCTGTTAAAGTGATTTCAGCTGTTCAGTGACTTCCTTCATGTCTGCTGGAATCATCTTTAGAATTCTAACATTAGATTTCTTCTGGTCCACTTGAGTATAGCCTGACTGCATACATTAAAAAGAATATAATTGTGATGTGATTCAGTACAAATGGCGCACATGCCAGTCTAGCTATACAAAGTACCCAGGACATTAGAATACAGGCAATACTCTGTTTGTTAACTAACCACCTAGTTGGCTTTATACTTGCATCATATGCTCCAGTAAGAAACAATTAACTTTGCCACAATATCAATTACACTTAATAATATTGAATACATTTGGTAAAGTGTGATGATATATGGATATTACAATGGTGTACGTTAAATAACGTAGTTTTACAATGTGAGGAAGTTATGCTAAAACTTTTGTTCGTTGGTCAGTAATCAATATATTGGACACAACGGCAGGTCAATATTATGAGCCATAGTTGATAATTTGAGCTCGACCATGCTTTTACTTAGCTTGGCTTAGAGTCCTATAAATAGTGATACAAAAAAAGTAAGCAAGGCTGTCTTGTATAAAAAAAATTCTTATTGTTGGTCCCACCAATAATTATTTAAGTCATTTTGCTCATAAGTTGTGTTTCAGACTTGTGCTAAGTACAGGCAATTCAGCTCATGTTATCTAGTGGTGAAGCAATGGAAATTTACAATCCCAGTTGTATTTCATTAGCACATGTAAAGTAAGAAAGACATCTATGTTTAGGTTAATTTTAAAAGTACTAACCTTAAAAAACACTTTATATCTTTCTAAAAATAGCTGACTTTTAATCAATGCCTTTCCTTCTTTACTGACATCCAGAAAGTCACAAGGCTGCAAGGAAAATTAGTGTTATAACAATAAATAGCTACATACCTGCCAAAATTGATCTTACTGCAAGACCAAGAAGTTCACTTGCTGCCTGGCCCATCAATCTCACACCTTCAATCCCACCAGTACAGTCCGATAGTCCTATAAATAGATTGAAATCCGGCTCCACGGAAAACCCTTGTTCCAGTGTACTGAGGCTGGACCCATGGGAACGATTCAGTGATGGACAGTTCTGGTTCTTGCACATTGTGGCTCCTTCTGGGATGCGAAACTTACATTCAGTGCTAAAAGAAGACAAAATCTGAATATATATGATGTAAAATTGTAGTAAACCACAATAACATAATGGCTTCATGATTATTATATATTACTATACCAGTTTATTTAATAGTAAGTTGTTATATTTTCACTGACCATCTGCTGCATATGACATTGGTACTCTCTATATCCATAGAAGTTAAGTAGACATAAAGAATTCCTGTAAATTGGTTAAGGAAACTCCCACTATTTCCACTCGTGTTGAAGGAAGTAGGGAGCATGCTGTTTTCTTGCTTCTCTCTAAGTCTCTGAACAGTAAACACTTCTGAGATTCTTGAGACTGAGATAAAGAGTACATTTCTATGAGTCTTATATGATACGGGAAAACCTTGTCTTATGTGTACTGAACTGTGTTCAATAACTGTGTTGTCACATAGGAAGTGCATTAATTAAAGTGAACAGGAACAAGCTTAGGGCAGTATTATCCCACATCACCTGTGGTCTTGGTTAGCATCGAAACACGACTCAATAGCAAATCGACTTAAAAAGTTATTATTGTGTTGACAAATAAATTCCATGCCTTACTTCTTTGTATTGCTATTTGTAGGACTCTAGGCAAAGCATGTTTAAAATCAGTCAGGCTCAAATTATCGACTATGGCCATCAAATATTGATCATAGAACGACAAAAAAATATTCCACCATAACTTCCTCACATTGTAAGCCTAATAACATGCACCACTGTAATCTCCCCTTACAATTATCCTTTATCAGTGGCAGAGTGCTTTTTTGTTGGGAATTACAGGTCATTTGGACAGTCAGAGTGAATGGCTTAAATTTATAATAGTACATAAGCTACTGTTTATATAAATTAATTTAGCTAAAATTAAGTCAAAGGCTGTGTACTCTTCTAGAAAAGAAAGCCCTACTGATACTTCACTTAGCAGGAACAGCTAGATTTGTATGTACTGCAGGAGCTACCAAACAGAAAATTGAAGTAAGAGAGTAATGTAGTAGTTAGCTTATAACGCAAGTGGTCTAACTTGCACCTTGAAACACAACTCATCAGCTAAACAATTAAAAAAGGTATCGCATGAACCAACAATAAACAAATTATCGACTGACATTTATTATTGACCCCACCTACCTCTATTATCGTCCTAGTAATATACGGCATTAGATACTTGGATATGACGGTCTCTTTGCCACTACTAGAATTTATAAAAGCTACTGGCATTGAAGAAGAACTGGTAAATACAGTGGGAGTACCTATAGTCAAGTCACTCTTAGGTGAGATAGAGACACAGTGCTTCAGGATGATGCAATTGACATAATCAGAGTAAAAAATAAATCATATCGTCTTTCCATAAATCGCCGCTCATAAAGTTCAAATTTATCTTGAGCTAATATTTCAGATGCCCGATTTTCTGCAAGTCTGGTTGGTAATGTGCGCAGTGACCATCAAGAAGCAGAAGAAGCGAATGCCCGGGAACTGCATGCTTAATGAAATGCTCTGTCAACCAACCCTCAAATAAATCAGTGTTAATCCAACCTTTGTCACTAAGGCCATATATCTAGGAGAGATGTAATGCGAATAGCCCAGTCCTGAAGAAAAATGTCTACTTAAGAAATCTTGCATTCTCCCGTACCTAATGCCAGCACACTCCTTTAAGAAAACCCTTTCTCTTCAAAACTACTTAGGTAGCCTGGGGGCCTGGTCTCTTACTATGCACTACCTTACCACTTGTTCTGTCCTTTAGGGTGGTAGTTGGAACTCCATGATCTTGAGCTGCCCTGTTAATACCACTGCCAGACTCTAGTACTTTCACTGCAGCCTCCATCTGCTCATAGACCATGGCAGCCGCTTGGCAAAAGGCCTGGAAGCAGGATGTTACATCGGAGGTGACTTGGTTGAAATAATTTTATTTTTGTCAGGCTTTTTCTGACCCCTTTGCATGGCATCAGCAACTAAACGATTGAGTAACATAACAACCATTGCGTCAATTGCATTAGAAAAGACCTTACTATGTTCTAACAAAGCACAGGTATTACAAACACAGCAAGACCACTCCAGCTTATAAATACCACTGGCCTTTTCTGGAGCTTACCCACATACTTTCCGCTTATCATTGAACTCGTCCATTTCCCCCGTATTTCTATTCCAGATAGTCGGTCGATAATTGGATGATAATCGGTGATGATCGATAATTGGTTGCTTACGCTACCATCCGTCCATACATATAATGTACACCTGATTCTCAATTGTCCACCCCTAATACTGTCTCTCTCACTTTGCTCACTCACCAATTATTTTGGGTTATTTCATCACCCCAGGTTGTAGCAAATCATTATACTTTGATATGCACAGTACACTCATTTTTCATTTTTATACTGGAAATTTTTTTCACTATCTATAACTTGTTACGTTATATATTATAATATATATATATATTATTTATTTGATAATAATGAACAACATAAATAACCAAGAACACAGGTAATATGTGAAAATATTGCCCTGATCAAATTCCTGTGTATACTTTAATGCATTTCCTATGGAATAACACTTACATCACCTGCACTGACTGTGGGAGGAGCAAGAGTTTGCCAATACCTTGAGCTCCGGATTGGAAATTAAGTGTAATAAACTATACTTTTGGACAACATATAACAGCTACTTCAGGCGTATCAACAAGCTAAATTTCTATCCATGTGATTCTATCTAATTGGCGAGCGAGTGAAGTGAGCGAGACACTCTCAGGAGTAACACAATTGAAAATCGGGGATGTTTGTTTATATATGTGTGTGGATGTACGCATGTCATTTTGTACTTTGACCCTCGTGTTTTTGTGTTTGCTTCATGGTTTACCCCTTCCCATACCTCCACTAAGCAGAATCTTTTCGTTTAGCAATCCCGTATCATTCAAGGAAGTTAATTATTGTCTTCAAAATTATGCAAGCTAAAGAAGAAAACAGGAGAAGAGCCAGCAAGTACTAAGTAATAAAGTTATGGACACTAACTATTTGCTCGAATTTGTACATCTGACATTCCATCTAGCTACTTAATCACATCTACCATAAAGTTTAGTCCTGAACCATTAGCCAGCTAGAAGGCAGACAAGTAGATGGATAAAGAGATGAAGTAAGTCCTCTTTCATACATGTGCATGCACCAAAGTTTAATATAACTTACTATTATCAGGAGAATCATCTTCTCTTTTTTCAAAATTGTCTTCAGAAATGTCTATGGACTGAGAAAACTGAAATAGTTGATGAGCTTCTTTACAATCTAAATAATGCCCACACAGATTATTCAGTTATGACTGTACAGATTGTATCTCTGATTTTATGTAGTTTCTACTGAGGGCCTATAAAGTATAAGCAATATACTTGCCTGGATTGGTAATAATTAGAGTTTTGTTGTCACAGGAGCCAGTCATACATTTCCTGTAATTGTCTTTGGTAACTTTCACATCCACTGCTAGAATTACTGTAGTGCCAAATTTTATTTATTATACTAATCGATGGAAGGAAATATAAATTAGAAAGGAAAGAAAGACTCTCACTGTTTTCTTTGGCAGTCCATGTTTGTGCCAAGTTTATGATTTCTTTTTCCCACCTGTATATGATTGATAAATTTATTAATTAATTTACAAATTCAACAGTTAGCATATTTGTTTTGCATACATCAGAAGGATAAAGCTGGAGCAATCTTGGTCCATCAATACCACTTCACATTTTACCAATGGCTTCCCATTCTTTGAAGTCATTTCTTTTGGTTTACCAACCTAAAAAAAAATAAAAATTATAGCTATCTACCTCATAAACCAACATATTTATTACAACATAAAATTCAATATCTATATCCATTAGAGTGAAATATTCTCAAAATTTTATTCTTTGTACTTACATGTCTTACAGAAGCCAAGAGACTCACATGTGAGCCATCCATCTCTTCTTGCAACAAGATGGCTGAAAGTCCTACACACTCATTCACAGGCCTCAAAGGAACATGCCCCAAACATGAAATCTCTGCTTGGTTGGGTCCTCTGTACAAAGACAACTTGGAGTAGTTCTCACTGATGTTGATGACATACGGACTGGGAGTCCATGCATTCCATTTATCTTCCAACTCTCCATTGGCTTTACTCAAAATCTGACCATTTATGATCTCCACTGTGAAATTGGTTGATTACATGAAACATAAATCATATGAAATTGATCAATTACATGAATTCATACAAAGCCATCGTATCGTGATTTAGGCTTGATATATCTAAGAAGTTAGGTAATACACAAATACAGCCACCTCGTCAATATTGCACCTTCGTCAGCATTAAACCGACCTATGTCACACATTGTGAATGTGCTGTGGAGTCTAGAGATGAAGCCCACATCTGATCCCCAGCAAGTAATGTTGATGTAATCTGTAGGGCTGTCTCTCAGAGTGAAAGTGAACTTGAACCGCTGGCAACCAGGATCTGCAAGCACACAACATGATAATCATGCTTTACTTTATCATAAGAATACTCATAACCATTGCAACTAATATTGGAATCAAATAGAGTGTCAAGGGAGGACCCAGGCAGTGCCGAGGGATCAGCCCCTCCCCCCCTTTCAAAAAGTTTATTGAAAAATTATAATGTACAATGTACTATACTCATTATAATGCATGCTAACTTATGTTCTTCATTCATATCCAAATCATGTATAATCAATCATTGATATTTTATCCAAATATATTTGGGCCCCTTCCTGTGTTAGCACTGGATCTGCTCCTTAATTAATGTGTAGTATGCTTGCTTACATTACTTAACTCGTCCATATAATGCAGTATCAATACAACTCACTTTTCTTGTCTGGAAAGGAGTGGATGCTGTGCTTTGCCACTACAATCCCTACAATGCACTATACATGTACAGCATGAAAGTAAATAAGTACTCCTGTCCCGTCTACTGCAAGCATATGCGTGATGTACATTTTTGCACAAAAGATGTCCATATACATGATTGAAGAGCACGCATCACATGATCTTTTTATCTGCTCATGTGACCTGCCGCCAAGCTGCTATGAAATGTTATTTGACTATGAGTGTGAGTACAGTCAGCATGCTTGCTGGAGATATGAAAGAAGAGAGTCAATTCAATATTATAAAGAAATCAATGCAAATAGGAGGTGGACATTCATTCTTAGAAATGGAACCAGTTACATTATACCAAAATGCCTCATATAGCCTACGTTTTCTTAATGAAGTGAACAAGAAGGCTTGATCAAACATGATACAAAGTCTTTTTAATGCAATGAACCATTGACAAATAGGCTTCACACCTAATTATTGGGCACCCACTTCGAAGTTGTTGTTGTTATTGTTGTTTTTGTTTTGCTGTTGTTGTTTTTTTTTTTGCTTTTCATCCTCCACCATTCCTTACCTACTTTTAGTGATATCAGTTTATTGGTGAGCGAGCGAAGCGAGCGAGACACTATCAGTTGAAAATTGGGGATATTTTTTGGCGAGCAAGCGAAGCGAGCGAGACAGTATTAGGGGTGGATAATGCAAAATCGGGTATATGTTATATGTATGGATGGCACGTATGCCCCTTAAACGCGCGCGCAGGGAACTTTTTTCTCCTAAAAACACGGCTTTTTAGGCTTGACCCCAGTTTATTCTGAAACTACAGCATTAAGCAAGCCTTTTTATTAAGCTCCAAAGTGTGGGAAAATTCATGCGAAAACGCTTGCTTTTCAAAAACAAAAAGTTGATTCGACCGGTTACTATGGCATTGAAGACCCTTTTCCAGACTTAATTTCAAAACTTTGCCGTTTTAGGGGGGTACGGAGTGCCGATTGTTGGTTGTCAAGAGCCATTGGTAGTCAGAATGCCCTAGTATTAATGCTAAGGAACCTACTACTACTCGAGGGAAGCTGAGGTAAGTACGTAATTCCATATTTGTTAGCTAAATATGCAAAAATAACTCTGGCCTTTCTTTTATGTAGCTAAGAGCTTGTTGTCAACAGTGACTGGTAAATTCAAATAGTCAGAATGGCTCAAATTTGGTACTACAAAAGTTACCACTGCTCAAGAAAATGAGGCAAGAAAGTAATTTTATATTTGTGTGCTAAAATTGATTGTCTTTTGTTTTTGTAGCTGAGAGCTTGTTGTCAAGAATTCGAGGTAATTCAGATAGTCAAAGTAACTTCAATTTGATGCTACAGAAGTTATCAATACGAGGTAAGTAGTAATTTCATATTTGTTGGCTAAAATTACACTGGTTTATTAGCTGAGAGCTTGTTCAAGAGTTACTGGTGATTGAGATTATCAGAATGGCAGATGTTTGATACTACAAAAGTTACCATTAATCAGGTAAGAGAGTGATTTTGTATTTGTTTGCTGAAATAAAAGGTCATAACTGCTATTATAGTGTTTGCATGAACTAAACTAAAACATAGTAACAATACTTAGTTTTATGTTACCTAACTAGCAGGCTCGCTCGCCATTTGTGCTCAAGCACACCACTAGTTTATATATATGTTGGATGTACGTGTGCCATTTTTGTACTTTGACCCTTGCATTTTTGTGTTAGTTCGGTGGTCGACCCCGTCCCAAACTTCACTTAACAGAATCCTCTGGTTTATCTGTATCACCCTAGAAATCGAATTGTTAATCGTTTTGAATTCTTTTGCGGGTGCACTTAAAAGCTGAAAACCTACTGGAGTTCCATTTCTATTCGAGTTAGTGACGGTGGTAAATTCAATGCGCTCTTTGTCATGGTTATAAGCCATACGCAACAGTATTTACTCGAAAATGTATTGTCCACTAGAGTAACCACATAGGTAAGTCTTGTGTAGGTATATCCAGTTGTGTGAAAGTATTGTGCGTTACAGCTTCTACTTAGCTAACGAATATCACGAAGAAAACGTCTGAATAACAGGTATTGTTTTGTTACTGTTTTTTTTTTTTTCAAATTGAAACAGTTGCGGCGAGTGGTTACTATGGCATTTAAATCCCTTTACCGCATAAACGTAATTTAAAAACTCGACATTATTTTTAGTAGTTTTGAGTGTTAGAAGTTAAAATCAATCATAACAATAATGTAGTTTTTAGGCTCGCTCGCCATTTGTACTCAAGCACATCACTAGTTATACATATTAAAGCATTCAGTATGTAATATCGTGGGACGCGGGGTTCGACAAGTTAGCAAAGAGATTTAAAGAGAGTATTGTAATTCATATCACACTCCATATAATGCACAGCACATAAGACAATGACACACAAAAACAAGAGGGGGCCCGCGCATGCGGGTAAATGATAATGACGTCACAAGAATAGGAAATGAATAAATGAAATAATGAATAGTTAATACGTTCGATACACTACACTCCCTTCCACTTAGCAATACAGTAGTCAGTCTAAACTTGAATTTCCCAAACAGGTCGTAGGTAGTCCGGAGGGTTCCGATTCCGGGTTGGATAGGATCGAGTCCTAGGTGTGTGAACTGAAGAAGTTCCGGAAGGTTTTGATACAGCAGTAGAGCGCGGTGGAGAAGTGGGAACCGCGACTGCTGATGAAGGCACTCTGACAAGTGCAGCTGCTTCAGGAGTTGGTGCTTCCGAGGACCTGACTTCTTCCTGAGCAGTCACCGGTGCTGGCTCCGCACGAGATCCAGAGGATACTGGTGTGTGTTGACCGGCGGGTAACATAACCTCGGGACCAACAGCAGACTGTGGTGTAGACTCCGCAGGTAACGTCTCAGCTGGACTCAGTTCCTTAAGTAGGTCAACATGACGTCTCCATAGGTCTCGGTCGTTAGTCTCTACTAGGTAGGACAGAGGACCTAGCCGTTCCACGACGACCGCAGGTATCCACTTTGGACCTGGTCGTAGATTCTTAGCCATGACACTTTGACCTAAGAAAAACTGTCGACATCTTGCATGCAGATCATGACCAGACTTCTGCTGAGATTGTTTGGCAAGAACACGTGCTTCCTGGTCAGGTTGCAATAGATCAAATCGTGTGCGTAGTTCACGTTGTAGAAACAAGGAACTTGGAGTCTTTCCTGTAGTTGAGTGAACTGACTGACGATAAGTAAACAGAAAATCATAGAGACGATGTGACAGTGACCTCTGGGTGTTCAGTGTAGCTTTAAGACTCTGTTTGAGTGACTGAACAAACCGTTCAGCGAGACCATTTGTGGAAGGATGGTAAGGAGCACTACGAATACGCTTCACTCCATTCTGTTTCAAAAAGGTAGCAAACTCATTGGAAACAAACTGTGGACCATTGTCCGAGACTATCTGTTCCGGTAGACCATATGCAGCAAACATCACACGCAGCACTTCGATAGTCTTGACTACAGTAGTACTTGACATAATAAAAACTTCAGGCCACTTAGAATGCGAATCCACTGCCACCAAAAACATAGCTCCTTGAAAAGGACCAGCGAAATCAATATGAACTCGCTTCCATGGCTTCGTAGGCCACAGCCAAGGATGTAGTGGAGCAACTTGTGGAGTATTCTTGACAGCTTGGCACTCTACACAAGCTTTTGCCGAACTTTCGATGTCCCTGTCTAGATTTGGCCACCAGAAATAACTACGTGATACAGACTTCATTTTGGTGATGCCAGGATGATCCCGATGCAATTCATTCAGTAACTTCTGTCGCAGCTTGGAAGGAATGATCACCCTTGTACCCCACAATACACATCCTGCTTCCACTGTTAGCTCCTCCCTCCTTGTACGAAAAGGTTGAAGCTCATCATTGACCTCACTAGGCCAACCGTTCAGTGTGGAGGCATACACTTGACTGAGAATAGGATCAGTACGAGTAGCTTTCGCTAGATCCGTAGAAGTAACTGGTAAACTCTCAATCTGTTTTACGTTGAAACATGAGGGGTCGGGTGCAGAATCACTAGCACAACAAACATTGAGTGGTAATCGAGACAATCCGTCAGCATTTGAGTGTTGCTGAGTTGGACGAAACTCGATAGTGTAGGAATATGCTGATAATCGAACTGCCCATCGTTGAAGACGTGCAGCTGTCATAGATGGAATGCCCTTGTTCGGACCCAGGATGGTTGTGAGCGGTTTATGATCCGTCACTAAAGTGAAATGGCGACCATATAGGTACGTATGGAACTTGTTTATGCCAAAGATAAGCGATAAAGCCTCCTTTTCTATTTGGGCGTAGTTACGCTCACTTGGTAGTAAAGTCCTGGATGCAAAAGCAATGGGCCTTTCACTTCCATCAGACATCACATGGGAAATCACAGCTCCTACTCCATAGGCTGATGCATCTCCTGCCAAACGAATAGGTAAGGAGGGGTCATAATGGACTAACACACTTGGAGACATCAGCTTCTCCTTTGCCTTTTGAATGCTTGGTCGCACTCAGATGACCATGACCATGGTGTGTCCTGACACAACAATTTATTCAGAGGATGTAAGAGTGACGACAGATTTGGTATGAAACGACCATAATAATTTAACAATCCCAAAAACGACCTCAATTCCTGCACATTCTTCGGAGCCGGGGCTTGTTGTATTGCTTGCAACTTGCCCTCAGTAGGGTGTATACCCTCAGCATCAATTCGGTGCCCTAGGTACTGAACCTGGTCACGCATGAAAGAACACTTGGCTTTATTTGCTCGAATGCCATGCTCCTGCAGACGCTGCAAAACTTGTTCCAAGTTGTGAAAATGCTCCGACTCGGTAGTTCCCGTAATCAAAATGTCATCTATGTAACATATCACTCTCGGCACTCCCCGTAACACTGTGTCCATAACTTTCTGAAAAATTGCCGGCGCAGATGCTACTCCAAACGGCAATCTGGTATACTGGTATAGTCCTCGATGAGTATTAATGGTCAAATAATTTCTAGCTGAATCCTCGAGAACTAACTGATTATAAGCATGAGAGAGATCGAGGGTAGTAAACTGCTTACCACCTGCTAACGTAGCGAATAGATCCTCAGGTCTGGGTAATGGATATTGATCTACATCTAATGAAGGGTTGATGGTAACTTTATAGTCCCCACAGATTCTCACACGTCCATCCTTTTTAGGCACAACCACAATTGGTGCTGCCCAATTTGAATGAACCACTCTCTCAAGGACACCACTATTCTCCAATCGATTTAACTCCTCTTCAACACTTGCTTTCAAGGCATATGGTACGGATCTGGGACGATGGAACTTCGGCCTGGCCTCAGGCATCACAGCCAAATCCACTTTGTAGGGGTTGATGGTTCCCAGTTCATCCTTGAAAATTTCCTGATATTTCTCCAGCAGCCCGTTGAGAGACCTCTGAGGTGGCAACACAGCCTTTATAGATCCCCAGTCCAACTTGATGTGATGGAGCCAATTTCTCCCTAATAAGGAAGGTCCACTTCCTCTGACAATGACCAGAGGTAGCTCCAGTGAGGGTTGTTGCTGGTATGTAACAGACACCGTTGCTTCACCCAGAACCTCCATCGGCTCACCCGTATAAGTCTTAAGAGCCACAGTAGACGGATGAATCTCCTGTCCTGGGAATAGCGTATCAAAATGTTGCTCTCCCATAATTGATACGGTTGCACCTGTGTCAAGCTCCATGTTGACTTGCTTCCCACAAAGTCCTACTTCCAGAGTGATAGGCTTAGTTGTTGAAGCATCCGACAGTGCAAACAAAGAAAATTCCTCGGGAGTGTCTGAGGAATCCGCTTCCACCCACCTAGTACCAGTATAGGTTGTCGTGGTGAAGACTTCTTCTTCCTATGGCTTGATCCATGTGAAGTGGAAGGCGGGGCACGTTTGGTATAGCCAGAGCGACCAGATTTGCACACTGGTGCAATATGCCCATGTTTACCACACTTGTGGCATGTTGCCTCACGAAACGTACAATCTTTCTCGTGGTGATCACGACCACAGCGATAGCACTTCCTCTTAGCCTTGCCAGGAAGATGAAGAACTCCCAGTGTAGCGCTAGAGTTACTAGGCGCATGAAATTCCTTTGCATTTTTCTCAGCAGTTTCCATGCCCTGGGCAATTTCCATAGCTCGGGCCAAGGTGAGACCAACTTCAGCCAAGAGTCTCTTCTGAATGAGTTCATTTCTCACTCCACAGACTAGTCTATCTCGAAGAGCCTGATCCAGAAAAGTGTCAAACTCACAGCGAATGGTAAGTCGACGTAGGTCTGCTAAGAATTCAGCAATGGTTTCAGTGCTGGACTGGTTGCGCTTGTAAAAACGAAATCTCTCCGCAATTACTAGAGGTTTGGGGTCATAATGAGCCTTTAACCTTGTGACCAAGTCATCAAACGTCTGGTCCTGTGGACGGGTTGGTGCCAGAAGACTTCGTAGCACCCCGTACACTTTAGGTCCTATGCCATACAGCAACGCAGATACCTTTTTCTCCGCCGCTACAGTGTTTGCGTCGAAGTAGAGCTCCAGCCTCTCCAGATACGTGGTAATAGTTTCCACTTGCGGGTCGAACTCCTGAATGTTTCCCAGCACTCGTGGTGCAGCCATTTGTATCCCGTCTGCTCGTCGCCAGTTGTAATATCGTGGGACGCGGGGTTCGACAAGTTAGCAAAGAGATTTAAAGAGAGTATTGTAATTCATATCACACTCCATATAATGCACAGCACATAAGACAATGACACACAAAAACAAGAGGGGGCCCGCGCATGCGGGTAAATGATAATGACGTCACAAGAATAGGAAATGAATAAATGAAATAATGAATAGTTAATACGTTCGATACACTACACAGTACTCCACAATTTACAGCTGTATTCATGTCCACTGACTTTGTTGAATTATTTTTAGTGCATGTCTGGTCAATATTGAAACTACTAGTGACATAATATAATATATTATATATATATACTTGTATTGATTGAGACCTTTTATAGAAAGCATATCAGACCAAACAGAACTATTTCTCTTTGTCGTCGTTAAATGGAAAAGTCATGTTAGAACATTTCAATTTCAAAAACTATAGAAATTGTGCCAAGGGCTGGTAGCTCATATATAGTCAGCCTTCACTCACTTTAAATATAACTAGGCTAGCTTGTTCACCACTTATTGGAATTCAGACGACTGTCTGGTATTGAATGTACGTCCACTACTAGGGCTGTCATTTTTGGAGAACTAGTCTACCATAGCAACAAAAACTAAAACAATATCACTTGATGTCACTCTAATGTTTTACTCCACTGTACACATGCTGACCAGTAGCATTAAAATTCTATAAATTGTCTACTGGCCTAGCTTAGTTGAAAAAATAAAATAAAAAAATGCTAGCTGTGTACTACTACTTGGCTGCAATACTAGTTGCAAATAAATGGCTAGCTCAACATCAGAGTAAGGTATGTGACTATGATATAACAGGTAGTTTATCCTGGATATAAAACTTACCGTGTCAGCTTGGTGTGGAGTTAATTCACAAATGCATAGTTTATGAACCCCTTGCTCCATTCTCAAACCCGTCTCCTGCCGTCCTCTGCCGTTATTACTTCTAGACTGTAGCTGCGTTCTTCCCCACTGACTAACACTCATACCAGACATTCTAAAGGGTTCAGTTATGACAATTTACAAGCAAACTTTTTACATTTATCCTTAGACTTCAAAAATTTCCCTCTCTCGTAGAAACCGTTGCTATTCGGGCAAAGCTGCGCGTAAAAGACTGCGCAAATAAACGGAACAACCTGACGACCTTTACCACATTTCGTGCCTTCTAACACCATTACGGACAACTCGTATGTATTCAATAAATGAAACAGGATGACATGATATACTTAAAGTAAAGATGAAAATTCTTCCATTTTATTCAGATATTGTTTGTAATACTGCTGAGCCAAGTCTTGAAAAGGTGCTTTACAATTCTTGTGAGATTTCTACAAATAACATCATAACCAATTACATACAATTAGCATAATTTCTTTAGATCACTTACAGCAGAAGTTTCGATGAAACTGAAGCTATTTTCAGAAGCAAATTTCTTCCCTTCTTCAATTGATACAACTCTTTGAGTTTCCAAATCAGTTCTGTTGCCAATTAGGTAGCCTGGTGATGAAGGCAATTTTTATAATAATAATAATAATAATAATAATAAAACTAAATAAACAAGGAAAAATAAACAAACTAACTAAATACAATAAATCAATTGATCTATCAATAAATAAATAAACCAAAGAAACACCCAACCATTTATCGAGTTCTCAATATGAACTATCACAAGATATGAGTTTAGTGTGTGGATGTAACCTCTAATTCAACTTCCAGCCGCAGTTTTGCTATTCTATTTTGTGAGTAGCGTTATCAGATATAGCAAAATACAATTTGACAGACATGCTAAAAGTAAGGACTATATACACACATGCGATAGGCTCATACATACACAATGTTAAAACTGAAACATTTGCTACCTAACAACACTGACACATTAAATCTGCATACCTAGTAAAACACTCTCCGGTGATGACTTATTTGCAATCACTCTGTTGAGCCACTTGGAACACGAACTGAAGGAGCTCTGATTGGTAATGTCATAGACAATCACGGCCACGCCTGCACCATCCCACTGCACAATACACCACAAGGATAAAATATATCAAGTATACTGCAGTACAGCTAGCAGACAAGGATAGCTATGCTTTATGATTTCATATCAGACATCAATACAATTGTAGTTCTTGAGAGTCATAGTGACGTGGTTAGGTAATTCTGTTGATTAGCTGTTTAATTTTGGACTACACGCGTCAAGTAAACTTTTAATTTTTTACAATTTTTTACGACGTTTCGACCAAGTTTGCTGGTCTTCTTCAGGTACAAGAAAAAGCAAAAAACAAAAAAGTGAAATGAGTGGTTGAGTGACTCAGTAAAATAGGTGACTGGTTTGGCTAGGGGTGCTAAAGGTGTTGATTGGCAGTCTAAAGGATTGGGGATAAGGAACAAAGGGAGAAAGAATAAAGGATAAAGAACTAAGGATGAAGGAAAGTGAATGGAAATGATGAAAGGATGAAGAACAAGGAGGAAGAAAGGAATGATAACTTGATAATTACTTTTTCTTGTACCTGAAGAAGACCAGCAAACTTGGTCGAAACGTCGTAAAAAATTAAAAGTTTACTTGACGCGTGTAGTCCAAAATTAAACAGCTAATCAACAGCATCAATACAATTGTTTGACTATTACATATAATATATTATGTACTGTGTAGATTTAATTTTTGTCTTAAATTAATGTTATGGTAAATATTTAAATTTCTTTTGAATAGTTTCCTGTGCTACAAAACCAAATGAACTTTATTTAAAAACAACAACAAATTTTAAGAACATATTCTAAGAATCATATTCCACACCTATACATGTAAGAGACTCAATGTACCTTAACCACAAACATACCTATATTATACGGAAATATAATAGCACGGAAAAATTGTGGTATTTGGAATAGCATGTGTGGTGTGTGAAAAATGTAACGATTGCCTGTAATGACAACAACTATGTGTAAATTCATTAGCTGAGCCCACCTGGTAAAGCATAGTGAGTATTGCTTAAGAAAAAAAATGATGTAAATGCTGTCTTTGTAAGAGAAGCTAAGACACTCACCAGTATTTATTTTCAATGGGAACCTCCACTTCCAGCACTCTGTTAACTTCCCCGCATAAAGCAAAACTACCGTGGGCAGCAAGAAATTATTTACTCACATGATAATGATGTGACGATAGGAGGTGTTACCCTCAAAAGCTAGTACCTACACGGAGCTGACAGCAGACAGTACTTCTCGCAAATGCACGCTGAGGGTTAATTATGTAAAAATAACTAAATCCAAAAAATTTATGTAACAGTAATTATAATGCTTTATACAGACTATTTTATTTCTAGCAGAGAAGATGGATAAATTCATAATAACTCACATGCTGCTGGACAAACTCCAAGAAAGTCTCCTTCCCAGCACAGTCATAAATAAAGAATTCCTTCAATAACAAAATAAAAATAATGTATAAGAAGTAAATGCACTACACCATAACATATACAAATACAAACTAACACCTTCCCACCCTGTACCATCTCCATCTCCCTCCCCTTCCGCTCATACACACACACACACACACACACTACATACAAGTCAGTATATATTGCAAACTAACCACAGTCGCATCCGTATCTGGAATTTGAACTGACTTCACTATTATCTCAACTCCAGTGTTCTGAAAGGAGGGGGAAAAAAGATAACTGTTGCAGGAAATAGTTGATGATTCCTTACCATTTGGTATAATTTAGGAAATTCCGAGCCATCACTGGAAAAACGTTTAGCAATAGCAGTTTTGCCAACTGCACTATCCCCTAGAGAATTGACACACAAAATTTAAGTATTAGTACAACTTGGAATACAAAAGAAAAGAAGGATGCTATCTGCCTAAGTTTAAGTTTGCTCATGGCAAGTCTTGAGTAGCCAAATTGTTTACCAAGTACTAATTGTTACGTGGGAGAAGGAAAGGATCTGGGAACACACCATACAACAATTTGTCTGTAGCACCACAAATTATCAAATTTTCAACACTTGCAGAGGCAAAATATGGGCCGAAGGTAAAGTACAGGTCATAAAGTACTCATAAAATACTCATATCCTTTTAGTAAATTAGAGTAAAAATATTCGTACTGATTTAAACACTTTTCATTTCTACCTTTTGAAGTACTTGTAGCTAGCCTCATAACATATCATTAGCAAGCAGTCACATGCTGCTAAAGTGCTAAATGTCATCAGCTTCTTACCAGCTCTATTAGAATATCAGGTGGCCGCCATTTTGGTAAATGCAGAAGCAAATTATTTCCTCTCTCTCCAGACATTCATTATTTCCAAAAGGCCAATGAAAAGCATACTGCATTTAGCCCAGTTTCAAGAAAACCAATCATTATGTACTTAAATTGGTACTTAATTACAAGACCACCATACTTGTATTATACAAGTATCAGTCACGAATTTGAGGTATTTTGGGGTCAAGTTTTAATTAACATTATCTTGGCTTTTGTTACTGCTCCTCATGTTTAGGTTCCGATTCTCAAGTTTTACAGAATAACTCAATTCTTGGGACTTTCAGTGAAGGGGTGGGGTGCCCAATTGAAAGGATAGCAGTAAGCAGTTTAGACTATCCTGAATAGCAGCTTAGAAAAGGATACCCTGAGCTACGTTACTTGAACTTACCAGTTACTATTATCTTACAGCTACGAACCTATTCAACGAAAGCGCACCCTTTAATGACCCGACCACTCTGGCTCTACGCTTAACTTACCTACTAGAATACACTTCGCCCTGAGAATAAGAGGCATGCTTTAAAGTTGGCTCCTTTTTCCTAGTTACTATAGTAACACAAGTCAAATTTCGATACTTTACCAGGCGCCCGGTCATGCCATGACTGCGGTAATTTTTTTCTTTTAATTTTCTTTTTCATCGCATATGTTTTGCCTTCTTTTTCATTTGATTAGCAAAATATATATGTATGTATATAAATAAAAAAAAAGGTCCTTCCTACGAGCTTCCTAGTTTGTGGGAAGGCCTTGGTATGATAAGAGGCTCAGAATTCTCAACAGTAACTTCATGAGGCATTCCACGAAACTCATACCTCACTCTCAGGTACTTCTTCTCTCCAACACAGGGATCATAAAATCCATGAATATCCACTTTGCTGGTCTCATGAAGAATAAGCTTAGAGTCAATTACCAAGCACTGCAATGGAACACGAACATCAATGACTTTTAGCCCCTCGTCATATTCTCCTGGCTGGCCTTGATCAAAGAGTTTTCCATACCATGCTTCAACTATCAGCAAGCCGTGCCTGGCTTGCTCAGTCGTTACTATCCTTTCACAAGTTTCTTGCATCAGTTCAATGGCTGATTCTGCTCTGACTTTTTTCTCTGCCAGTTCTTTGGATTTATCTTGCTGCAATTCCGTCTCATCATCAAGCCAAGCGTTCTGAACAGCAGGTGTTAGTGACACTGCCTTGATGCAGCCGTAGATGGCCAATGGAACAGACATGGCATACAAAATGGCAGTAGGCCGCACAAATTCTGACAGTTTGATCTTAACACCAAAGTTCATGAATGCCCGACTTAATTTCAACTCCAAAAACGTCCCAGTGGTGGGATTCAACACAACCGAGGCTCCAATGGTGGTTAAATGTGCAATTTTATGCACGACTCCATACTTAAAATTCAAACCATTGTTTCCCATTTTCATTCCAACACGAAATATATACTTCGGAATTGGCTGGTACAGAATGCTTCCTTTCACACTGCCCCCTTCTTCATCTATAGCTATTTCCCCAGCATAACTGACAGTCGATGACTGCTGGTGTACAATCGATAACTTAGAAGAATTGCCCAATACAGATTGCTTGATAATCCCGATTGTAGATGGTGACAGATTCTTTCGGAAAACACACATGCCTGAAAACGGTATTCCGTAGGGCATGACTACAGCAGATCCCAGGAATGTTCCCTTCACTCCCCAACCAAGTTCCCGCTCAACCTCAACACTCAGCCCAGGCTTCTCGTTGGCTAATAGTGACAGTATGACGCTATTCTGAAGTGAAAAGGCATGCTTCAGAGAAAAGTGAAGTCCACTCTCGCATGACCACCCGCCTTGGGGCACTAGACTGAATTGGTTAGTCGGTAACTTTTTTGCCATTCCTAAGGCAGTAACTGTGCCAACATCTGACTTAGTAATAGCACCACTAACAGATTGATGAAATGACAATCCAGTCAATTTTATTGGCATTTCGTCGTCGTCATCATCATCATACATTGATTCATAATCATCTTCTTCAGTGGAGTCATCACTGCCAGTTCCATCCACCATTTTGGTGGCATCAAAAGTTATATTGAAGTCCCCAGTTGGGTTGCTGTTCTGTATGTATGTTCGCTCTTCCCACAATGCTCTGAGCTTTTCGTATTCATCCAACAACTCCTTTGGTACAGCAGTCCTCTCCACTATAGCCATGTCTTCAGCAAGACCTACTTTCCCTCTCCTGTCATAGATTTCTCTCAGCCTTGAATCACTGAGAACCCTGTACGCTTCCTGAATTCGAGGGAACATCTCTGCTGCAACGCTTTGCCTGTGTTCATCTTGGTATCGGTCTGGATGATAAATCTTGCAGAGTCGCCTGTATGCTCGTTTGATTTCTTCTAAGCTGGCATTTTTGCTAACATTAAACAAAGAGTAGTATTCTAGTGATTGTTCCTCATCTGTAAATGTAGGGATCCCCTCCTCTTCTGCCATCTGCAGGTAGAACGATTCAGCCTTACAGCGGACGGTTTGGAAAGGATGGCCAAGTAAGTGGGCCCATTTTTAGGTGGGCATTAAATTGCGTAGTTTCCACTTTGACCTCACGTTGTTAGGTGCACTTAAATTCGAACATATCAATCGTAAACGGTCTCTACGACACTTCGGTCATGGCCTCCCGCCAACAATGGAGCAGCTCACCTTCAGCTGCTACAAATGTGGCTGGTCTGGGGGTGGTACAGTCAAATGCGCAGGATGAATATGAACAATATTTAATCATGTTGCAGAGAAGAAATAGGTAAAGTTATAATATACAAATAGCTATAACATAACTGATTTGCTAACTATAGCTAACTAAGACAGAATTTTAGATTCCATAGTAACAATTTGATTGAGGGGTTGAGGTATAGGGAATAAAATACATAATGACTTATTTTAGCACATGTATGCCACCAGCTGGGGCTTCTTACCCTTTAAAATAATAACGAGAATCAATTTAATTATACAGACTGTTAAAGAAACTTCGGCAGAAAGATAGCCACCAGATAGAAATGGAAAAGCGTGAGCAAGGATTTGCTTTGTATGTTAATGGAGCTAACATTACAAGAAAGCAACAACCAGCAGCAGGGAAGTCATCGACAGTACGGCAAAACAGACCAAGCAAAACAGCAGGTACCTTAACCACTTCCTTACGTTGTACTACATAAAACTTATAATATTAGCAAAAGCCAATATTGTTAATTAAAACTTAAGTTTTAATTAAAATATTGGCAGTTAGAACGAGAACGTTTGCTATTACTGTATTGTAATTATTTCAGCTGAGAATGACTGAATTACATAAAACTTCTTTCTTTCTTTTTTTATAAAGAAGGTAATGGTGACAGTGCTAAAGTCGAACAAGGCTCCATTAGAGTCAAAACAGCTCCAGTAAAGAGAAAGAGCTGGCAAGTGAGTGATTTTGATCTGAAAACGGACGAAGGAGAGCTTCATATGGAACCACCAGGTAAGTGGGAAACAGTGTTTATTCTTATCACAGCATTTTATTTCATTTCAATAGGCGCCAATACTGAGCATTATAGTGATGATTTTGAGTCATATGATCCTGGAGGAGAAGTGAAGCCTCAGAAAGAGGATGGACCGGACATTACTGTCAGTGTGTCTACTAGTAGCTCCATTGAAGATGTGTTTTCAGTTAGTTTTGAAGATATTTCAGCACTTAGGGAGAGTCTTGAGTCGGACGCTGCGATCACAAGAAGTATGGTGAGTTTATGTACAATATACCAGAACTATGAATACTGCAAAAATTGTAATTTTTTCACTTTTTTCTCTCGGTGTCTTTCATTTCTTCATTTTTAAAAAATCAGATTGATTCTTTTTGCTCTGATGATGAAGTGAATAGTGAAGAAGAGTTTGATAAGTCTGGAGGAGGATGTGAAATAGAGGAAGTTGAAGAGGAGTGTTTGGAAGAATGTGGTGGAGAAGACAATGGGGCAGAGACAAAGGAGAACACAGAACAAAGCAAGGGTAATCCAATTAAGAAATCTTTCCTGCTGAACAAAGAGAGGAAAATTATTTTAGAATTTGGGAAACCAGGCTCGAAACCTGACAAGCAGGACATTTTAACTTCCAACAATGGTCTTCAATCTGAGTCTAAAAGTTCTATAGTTTCATTAGAATCCTTTAGCACTGTGAGGGCAAAACCACTTACTGTTACTTCAAAGAAAGTGGAAAAGACAATTATTTCAGCTGAGAACATAGCAGAGTTAGTAGAAAAAGCACCCGTTCAGAAGCATAGTGTACCTTCTACACCTTCAGTAAAGAATGAATCAAAAGATGTGGTGGACAGTGAATTAAAGAACTCAGATAAAAAGAAAGACAAACCACAGGATCAAATGGACAGTGCAGTGAGTGCCTTGAAAGCAGCACTTGTTGTAGACTCCCAGCATGAACCACAAGCCATTAAGGAAAGAAGAACAGCACATGATCAGCGAAAACAAAAGACTGAGACAACAGTTGACAGCCGGATAAAACCAAAGTCAGAAAATGTGTTGATGGAGTCAGGTCAGGTGTTTACTACAGGAGATGGTGGTGGTGGTGGTGGTAATTCAAAGTCTGGCCATTCCAGAAAAGTAAATCTTGATGGATCACTGACGGAAAGAACTTTGAAGGTAGTCACGGAGAAAGTAAGACAGATGAATTCAAAGTAAGTCCACTTGTGTTCAGATATGTGAATGATAGAAATAATACTTTTGTGCAACAAATATTTGACACGTTTTTGAAACATTGCAAGTTATACGGAGTATTTTATTATTTTATTTTATGGTTCTCGCCAAATTGAGTATGTACAAAACAATCCTGACTTCACTTTAACCATTCACAATAATGCAAAACTGGTCACAATTTTCATTAGGTATGAGGTATAAATGCCAGTGTCTTCAATCATGAATAGTGCTGCATTGCATGAACACTATTATCTGTAATGTATAATTTCCAAATAGGACTATCAATAGCCAGAGGGGATACAAATAATGTAGCATGTGAACTGTCTATTTTTGTATTATAGACAACAGTCAAAGTTACTGAGCCTCCTCAGCAGCCTGGATAATGAACTACATTCTGTAGGCACCTCCACGCCCCATGGTCACTCCCCTTTATCTCGGCGCAAAGCATTTCTTCAGGACAGTGACAAGAATTTTGAACCAGTAGAAAATGTCAATGACCCCAAGGAAATCACAGTTATACAAAACAGCAAGGCAGACGAAAGTGTTAACGTTCAACTTCAAGAAAAAGGAAGTAAAGATTCCAGTAGAGATCAGTATGAAACTCAGACACCTGCCACTGAGGAAAAAAATGTGATCCTTTTTAACTCAAACAGGGAAAGTCAGCACTTTTCTCGGCCCCAGTCTTCTTGGGAACCACTGCATGTTCCCGACGTCCTATCTGTGTCTACTAATGATACATTTCCAGCAATAAAATTGCCTAGCAAGGATTGCATAATGCCACATAGCAGTACTGGGTTTTTTGCTTCTATTCAAAAGGAATCTGTGTCGAGAGAGGAAGATTCGTTTTGGGATAGCCCGAGACTGACTAGGCCAAGCAGCAGTCGGACAACTGGAGAAAGAGGGAAACTAAATAGAGCAAGCACTGATGTTGCCTCAAAGGACTTGTCAGAAAGAGGCAAATGCACAGAGAGCATTCATAAAGAAGTGGATGACTGGATCAAAAGTACTGATGAATCCCGGTCCCGTTTGCACACAGGGATTCTCAAGAGTAATGAAAGAGGTGACTCTGATCTTGACCTTTTGCCGTTCCACAAATCTAGTCGAGGCAGTCGCTCTCGATCTAGAAGAGACAGCGATGAAGCTGATACCAAGGACACCCCTGATCCTGCTTGTGATGCACTAGCACAGGCAAATAGCTTGCTGCGGAGTAGCAGAACCGCTCCTATCTCAGATCTGGTTGATAAGACTGACACAAAACTTCCAAACCCTTCACATGCCTCTTCTCCAAAGGTTCGCTCGGATCTAGTAGATAAGTATGACACAAAATTCCCAAAACCTTCACATGCCTCTTCTCCAAAGGCTCGCATAAAGACTGCCGTCTTGCATAAAGGCAAACTTCCACGTCCGTTGGTTCCTTCTGCAGATGTGGGGAAAAATCATAAGCATGAGTATGACAGCGGCATGCAGCCTCCTTTCACGGAAGTAAGAGTTTTGATACATGGTGTATGTGCATGCTTTTTTGTAATATTCTCCTGCACCATCATTTTAATATGTATTGCCTTGCCTTCCCTATAATTATTGTATATAATGAATGAGGTTGACCCTGGGGTCACTTTGAAAGTTGTAGGCCACCAATGATTCTGGCACTATTACCTATTAGAATTTTCCCAGCAAAACTGCGAGGTATTCTGTTGAGACTCCTGATCCAATTCAGTCCAGCACTGAGCCTAGAGCTAGAAGTGCAGTAAAGCACCATAGATCTCAGGATTCCACGTACACTGAGGATTTGGCCTCTCTTGACAAATTTAATCATTCTTACTCTGGACAAATCAAGCACAACTTGCAAGGTAGGTAATTAAAAATTTGCAATTTATTTGTTGTTGTTATTTCCATTGATTTATGTGTTTATGTCAAATAGTTCATTAAAATATTCTTAAAGCCATTCGAGGTTTGGCCTTCATGTTCAGGGTTTATTTATTTTATTTTATTTTTTTAAATTAATTAATTAATTTATTTATGGATTGACTGATTGTTGTTGTTATTATTATTTTGGGGGGTTAGATGGGCCTGATATCAGGAGTAGCAAATATCAAAATAGCATTTTAAATATGTTCGTCTGTGTTTCTCTTCTATTTCTGCAGATGACATATTGGAAACATTTCTTGCTGAATACCGCAAGAAGAAGTATCGCCAGACATCACATGTGGAGACCCAGCAACAGTCGTCTACCCTGCCCACTGTCTCTAGAGGCAGTGGTCACTCTGCAGAGAAAAGTTCACCTGAAGCAATTACTGCTGCGTCTGTTGATAACTTTTCCATTCCAGAGCTTCCCATTGGGAAGGTGTTGGTTTTTAACATTCTCACAACTTGGGGCGATAAGTATTACGTGGGGCTCACTGGAATTGAAGTATTCACAGCATCAGGAGAACCTGCCGTCATTACTGAGGTACTCACAACAATTAATGAAATTAAAAGAAGGGGTGAATTAACCTCTATTGTTTTAGTTACAAGTTATGGACACTATAGTGTTCAATATATTTTGCTAAGTGCGAGTTCTTTTCTCACTTACATAACTCGCACGTCTACCAGAATTTGTTTTGTCTGATACTACACCAGTAAATAAGTTGCCTGATACTTCTCAAGCAGTAATAATTGTGTTTGGATACTACTATTATTATTATACATATTAATATGTATAATATGTATGTATGTATAATATATATACAAGTAATCTCAACTGTGTTCCTAGTAAGGGTTCCTCACTTGATTTGCTTGCACAGTAACAATGAAAAATGTATTGTTCTGATGAAAAAATAAATGTAAAAAATCCACATATGCACACACCTTATTGTTAAGAAAAGCCTTAGCAGTTATCATTTCTCCTACAGATCACGGCAGATCCCAGTGACATCAATGTCCTGCCTGAATATGACTCTGACCCTCGCGTGGTCTCTAATTTAGTGGACGGTGTGAACCAGACTAGAGACGACTTGCACATGTGGCTCACTCCATACACCCGAGGCTCCACCCACACTGTGAAGATGAAATTCCCAATCCCTTATGCCGTTTCCATGATCAGAGTGTGGGTAAGTCATACAGAGTAGTGACAGTGACAGGCTTTTACATTGTAATATTGTATATATTAACTTGGTGGTGTATTTATTAAGAATTATTTCCTCACACTTTTTATTTAGAATTACAGTAAGTCTCGAATACACTCTTCCCGTGGTGTTCGACATGCCCAAATATTCTTGGATGACCAAATGATTTTCAACGGGGAGATAGCTAAAGCCACTGGATCAGGAACATCACTAGATTCAGAGGTCAGTGTAATTAATTAAACAGTCGGTGAGATACACACATACACATACATGTGCACACATACACATATGTGCACACGCACGTACACACATACTTTTGATAGTCATATATTTTACTGGACAAGTATCACAGTTTCTGTGGCCAGCCCTATAGAAAGGCTGACCATTGCCTGCTTGTTGTTAGACTTTGTGTTGTGTTGTGTGTCCAGACCATCCTGTTCACTCTGGATGATGACGTACTCTTCAGAGTGTCTCATCACGACTCTGTGTACCAGACGGACCAATCAGAATCCCTGGATCCTAGTCCCATCGTAGAGTATGAAGTGAACCGCCCAGAGACTGCTGATTATGATAACAACAACGGGAAGGGGGAGTTCCTCGGTGTTCTCCGTAGACCGTTCACTCAGTCTAAATCTCAAGAAGTTTTGTTAATGAATCGCTCACAGCCGAAGAAAGAGTCAGTTGTGGATCCGGAGTATGTGCTAGGTTCAGAGATACAGGTAATTCTGAAGTCCAACTGGGGAGACTCTTCCAGCATTGGCATGACTGGGTTATCTGTACTATTGGCTGATTCACAAGAACCTCTCCAGATAAGAACAGATCAGTTGGACGTAGTCATGCCTCCTTCAAAGAGCCAAGAAGGAGCCAACGTACATCAGCAAGTGACGGAGATATCCACTTTGGTGGATGGTGATAACGTGACCACTGATGCGGCTCACATGTGGGTGTGTATGCTGCCGGCTGACTTGGCTGATGGTGGTAATCCGTGCACGACCTGTCCTACTGTAGTCTTGAAGTTGGATGAACCTAAGCTACTGAAAGGTTTACGCGTGTGGAACTACAATGGTTCTTTGGAGGATTCTTACAAAGGAGTAAGAAAGCAAAACTCTGGTTGTTGTTGTTGTTGTTGTTCTAGTTATTGTGGTTACTACATACAGTTGTTGTTATTTCTGCTATTGTTGTTGCCATTAAAGTTTGGCTTTTTTTCACAAATTAAAATAGCATATTTTTATTTTCTTTCGGCCCTACTAAAGCACATGTGTACATATGTGTCTTATGCTGTATGTAGCTATGTCAATATGTACTTGTGTTGGTTTAGGTGAAGACAGTCCACGTGTTTGTGGATGGCAAGATAATGTTGTGTGCAGCAGACGGGCACATGAGTGGAGACCAGTGGCTCTTACGCAGAGCTCCTGGCCACGTGCTCTACAACTTTTCACAAGACCTCATTTTTACCAAGAGAAAGGTGCAGCACTTGGAGCAGGAGCTTGGATCCAGTGAGAACACTCAGTGTCTGCCTCGAGGATGTATCCTTACAAGTATGACTATGTAACTTACAAAGGAAAGAAAGTTAATATAATAGCACATTTTCTCGTTCTAACAGCCAATATTGACTTCTTGACGCCTGAAGAGGACTTTGGCAAAAAGTCGAAACGTCGGGTTAAGTTTTAATTAACACAATATTGGCTGTTAGAATGAGACAATTTGCTACTATTATAACTATTTCAGCCGAGAATGATTGAATCATCATTAAAAGAAAGTTAATGTTGTTACATTATTTAAATGTATTTCTTAACCTTGACAATGACTCAGTTGTATTTCAAATACAACTATTCAGTACTTGGGGGGACCCTTATTATGTCGGGCTCAATGGACTGGAGTTTTACAATGCAAGACAGGAAAAAATTCCTTTGACAAAAGATAGTAAGTTTGTGGTGGAGAAAAAAAATTAAGGTTTCATTCTTCTTCATCTTTGTTCAGATATAGCTGCTTTTCCAGAGAGTGTAAATGTCCTTCCATCTATAAATAATGACCTTCGAACCCCAGACAAGCTCGTGGATGGCATGAATGATACCAGTGACCCCCAGCACATGTGGTTGACGCCCGTCTTCCCTGGGGTAACCAATAGCATCTTTGTTATCTTTGATAAAGTCCACACTGTGTCACTTATCAAACTCTGGAATTATGCCAAGACCCCAGCAAGAGGGGTTAAAAATCTGGCCGTAAGTTGTAACAGTACCTACTGCAATAATTTTAGTTCTCTAATTCCAATTACTTTAATATTATTACTAGCAAGTACAGTACCTTGCTGTACAGTGGAACTTGATGGACTAACTTTTGTAATATTATTATGAATGCAGTAGCACATACTTTATCCATTTGTATCCTCTACCACGTGGTTTAGTTACATAGTCTACTGTTTTTCTCACTCGCTTTTCTAGACCCATGTATTCATGAATACACACACCACCGTTGTCATTGTCAAGAGTTGTAGTTTACTATACTAAGAAGCTGTCTTATTCAATCTACCCACGTCGTGGAAAAAAGCTAAGGAAAAATGTGAAAAATCTTAGTTATCACCGGGAATCGAACCCAGGGCCACTGGCTTTAGCCACCAGTGCTCTAACCACTGAGCTACGACAACCCTCGCGACTAAAGACACTTTACCAACCCAACTCAGCTAATCAATGAATTCGTGAATACACACACCGTCATCATTGTCGTTCCTAACAGATAAGTGTATTAATGTAGATAATTATGAACTAAAATTTCTTATAAATATATTACCAAAAACAACAACAATATTATAATTTCATAACAGTTTTGCAGGTACAAATTGATATAATGGTCTTTACTTTGAGTCGCTGAGGTCTTGGTATTATAGGTAACTCATACTGAGACAGGTGAAGAAGTTGCTGTATTAGTGTGTGTGTGTGTGCGTGTGTGTGTGTGCGTGTGTGTGTGTGCGTGTGTGTGTGTGTGCTTGTGTTTACTCTCTAAACTGTAATTTCACCATATTTTTAATTTGACAGTTTTTCAGCAACTGAGTCTCGAATTAATATCTTCATGCTTATAAGCCAGTGCTCTATTTGCTACCTGTACTATTCCTTCTCTAGCCTCACTAGTTTGCCTATTCCTTTACAGTATATTATATAATTTGTTGGTGCTTTTTTTTTTTTTTTTTTTCTCTCTCTCTCTCTCTCTTGCTTTCAGGTTCTGGTAGATGACTTGCTAGTGTTTACAGGCATTATGCCGATGATTCCTAGCTATGCTCGAGGCATTCTGCCCACTCTTCATATCTCCTTGGACCCCTTCATTATCTCCTTCATGGACTCCTCCCAAGGATTGGTCACTTCTTCAGCCTCCAGTGAAGGTGGTCTCACTTCCAAGCATGGGTATGTCTTACCCCAGCATTGTTAGCACTGCAGAACCATGTCCATGCATTTACTTTCAATAGTAGCATTCCAGAAGTTGTTAAGTAAGAGTAAATCTAATAGTTACAGTTGAATGTACTATTATGAATAATTGTGCATGAATACAAAATGTTCTTCCTTTTTAAGGTACGTATAATGTATAAACAGTGAGGAGGGACTGCTTTCCCCTACTTAAAAATCCCAACAGTTAAATATTACTGCCCCTCCTTAATGCCCAGTTCTTTTAAAAAAACTTTGGCTCACCAAGGTTTAACTACTTAACTATAGGGTTGGGGTTGGAGGTGGGATTAATTCATTGCAACTGTTGATTGATGTTTTGCTGTCCTGTGTCTATGAATCATTGTAGAGACGTGCAGTTTACCAACAACCAGACGGTGGTGACTGTTGGCAGTAGACAGCAACAACTAGCAGTCGACCAAGGTAAGCATGTGTATGTGTGTGTGTGTGTGTGTGTGTGTGTCAGTATTGATTTGAGTTCCACAGGATTAGTATTAAGCAACATAATCGTGCACAATAGGATACATTTCTTATAGTGATGTAATGTTATAGCAACATTACTGACCTATTATCACTTTATTTGTGCAGATATGCGACCTCTGACCTCCCTAACGGACACTGCTACAAGTAGAAAGTCTCGGAGGATATAATGTTTATACACTTTTTGGGACATTTACAAATTCATTGTTTTTTTGTGTTTTTTCCATAGTCATCCTCATTGTCACCTTGCTGTACATCATGTTCTGTCTATGTCAAATCACGACCTGGATCACTTATTCAATATCAGTAAACCTACTAGTTTCCTAGTAGATGCAAGCTCACATAATTAATTAAATTGCATTTTGCACTAAGCCAGCCCCGCCCCTTAAGTTTCGTCGACGACCCCAACCAAATTTGTCGCTCAAGTCAGTTGCCCTCGGCTAAATATGACATGGAGGTGGAGGTAGCCGGAGTAGTGTTAGCAAAAGTCGAAGATAAGTTTTTCGCTGGGGCCGTCCTCGTCACTTTCTTCTCCCTACAATTGAGCGGGTACGGGTCAGCGTATTCGGCTCGCTGGACTTATCTGGCGAACCAGTGGCTGGTATATAAAGAACGGTAAATAAAGAAAGGTTTTTGTTGTGTTTTCTAGCTTTCCCGTGTATCTCTTACTTCTGTGGAGCTGCAGTGCAGGCTTGCTGTGTGCCTATTTCTTATTCAGGTATCTCATTGTGACCTGCTTATTGAGGGGCTGAATTCCATTCATAATTCTTGTAATTTAGATGTATTCCCAGAACACCCAACCTCTTGCTGAAGATAAAGCATTCTTCAAGAGGCCTTGATAGCGGCCAGCATGACGTCATGTCTTGTCTGGTGTGCAATAAGGTGGACTGCAAAAGGCACTCCAATAAGAGGCGGGAATATCTTATTGTAAGTGCCACACATTTTATCTGACTCCTTTCTGGTTAAAGAGAATTTCATTAGCTTAATGACTATGTAATGACCATGACCATAACTGGTCATGACTGACCTTTGCTAGAATATTTATGAAGTAGAAGAGAAGAGTGTGTGTTAAGGTTCCAAAAAGAGTGACATAAAAAGCAGCTGAAATCTCTGAAAAAATTGAACTCGTACATGTGTTGTGTGACCTCCAGCTGAAACCTCCAGTTCTGAAAACATGACCCAAAATTGTGTTGGACAGTAAATGCTAGTGCCTTATGCACTTGTACTTATGTCATTTAGGTTCAGTCACAGTAAAAACAAGTGGAGAGTTATACTGGTCTTGTCTACTAGTTTAGAACTAGCCGAGACAATTTCATTGTTTATAGCAATTACAAAATGGAGCATTATGAAGAGGTGTGGGTGCATGGGGAATTCCTTGCCCTTCTCTAGACCGTTATAAAGTTTAGTTTGACAATGATACAGTTTAGGGCCTTAGAAGGCTCAAAGTGGCAGTATTCCAAGCATGGCAAAAAATCTGCAATGAGCTTGAAAATTCTATTTATATTATGACTTGACTATAATCAGAAAAATTTTTTTTTTGTGCATAGACAACACTTGTGACCTGGGTCTTACATCATAAACGTCACATCTCTGACACAAGCTGCATACATGAATCTAATTCATTTTGTTTTGTCATTGTACAGTGTATCCTTATTACTTCATAGCTACACTCCTGTCTCCATGTTTAATTTAAATTTTACGTGATTATGTTTTGCAGCCGTGGACTGACCTATTGGTGCCGAGTGGAGTGGACAGTGTTATCTCAGAGGTAGGTACATGCGAGTAGTGCATGTGTTATTGGGAGGGAGTGTCAACTCTAATTGGTGTGAATTTCACTCTAGACGCTACCTACTTGCACTATTATAAATATGCATGAATGTAATAGAGAAGTTGATAGTGTTGACCTAATTCAAAGTATGTGGGACAATTTTAGTTCTTTTATACACAAGTGAGTTTCCCTTATGTCATGTTACTTATACGCAAGCATGTGTTTATTGTATGTACGGTATACAAGCTTGTTATCCCATGTTTATTAGTAAGGCACAATGTCTATACTGCAGACATTCCATCAAGTTTGTGTCTCATATGTTTTGAGTAGCAGCTACACTGCGACAATATGTTTATAGTTACCTGTGACACAGTCTTAGTTACCTGTGGCAATATGTTAGTGACTCTGGTTATATTTGCGTGTGTTGACCATTACCCCTGTTACTTGTAAAGAGACGTATATTTTACTTCCAATAAATGTCACTCTATAAATCTGGGGTAGCCACTCATGATTTGTGCTCAGTGCTGTGTGTGGTAGGTGGGTGGGTGGGCGGGTGTTTGTGTGTATGTGTGTGCATGCATGCGTGTAAGTGAATGAAGATTCACTAACGTTCCAGCCTTTGGACTCGTATTGCAAAATAGAGTGATTACAGTTGTTGTGGTCTCAGTGGACCATAAATGAGTAAGTGTTGAGGTATGGTGCATGCTGGTGGTAATAATTACTATGTACTTACTACTCAGTATTTGTTAAGTAAATTATAAAGTTCATTCTGTGCGTTTATTCCATTCTGTGTTTTTCCATGTCAGTTTCTGGAGCTCATCCTGCGAAGATATGTTTACTCTTGGCACAGGTAGGTAAAGTACACACATACATAGCTGGGATGCTACAGTTTTATTGGTAAACATTATCTCTAACATTTACCATATAAATGTAGGTAACACATGTCTACTATTGACTGAGCTACAGTAGTATTTGAATGTTATATGTTTGTATGTGCGTGTGTTATATGCATAATTTGTTAGTGTTTGCATGTTTGTATGTGGATTTGTGTATATTTGTGTTATGTATAGACACGGAATATCATTGTTCCAGTTGTCTGATTTCTTGTATTACAACAGCTGAAAGCATGTCATGTGATCTTCTAATATTGTTTTACTTCTGTTATTTACAATCTAATAGAACAGGAGTAACAGCTCCATAGAATATATTCACCGGTCTATTTCAGATTGTTGGTAATGAGTGAGTTGAATGAGTGAAACACTGATAGCTACTATGTCAATAGGTTTTTTAGGTACACTGTGACTAATGCCAATTCTTCTGACTGGCTACCATACCAGTGTGAAGACCCTTTACCAATATGTGTGGTCATACAGCCGTTTAAAGTTTATGAGTTAGTGCGGGAGCCATCATCATCGGATAAACTCCAGATACATTATTTGGTTTTAGTGCTACAGCATATTAAAGTTTATTTTAAATGCACACATAACTACAGGAATATAGTGCACTATGGATATTCTGTGATATGCTTTCAAACATTACTCTGTGTCTGCCTTTCCTTAGCTGTTGGTTCACGTCATTCCTTAACAATACTTGTTTAATATTGTTTTTTAACAATACCAGCAAAATATTATTCTTGTGGTGAAGTAGTTTGCCCTACTACAACACTTGGTAGAATGGTGGTCTGGTGTCCTTTTAGCTATACATGTGAATTTTTTACTTCATTAAAACTATACACATTATTGCATACTTAGGCAAAGTTAAAGCAGTTGGGTAGAATGTCTAGCTATGTGAGACTACGAAATGGGATGTAATCATTTCTAAATTTATCACAGCAGTAGGAAAGTTTACTTAGTGCATTGTGCTGTTAGAGGGAGCTTTCATCTACAGCGTACACATTTGTATGTGGAATACACTTAAATGGTACATTCTTTTAAGTTTCTTGTTATGAAAACGTTACCATTGTATTGTGATCGTGAGCCGAACTGGCAGATGTTCTGTGTGATTCTTAATATCGTACATAGCTCAAGTGGATTTAAGAAACTCTCAGACACAAATTGAAACTAGACAAGCTTTTAAAGCTCATCAATGAAGCTACTTTAAAATCTGAGTTCCTTATGGATAGAGTTGTTAGTGTATTCAGTGCATCTCTTTTTCTTTTTCCTTTTTGACATGCAGGAGCATGGCCCCAGGCTCAGAGGCAGTGGAGGATGAGTTGCGTATAGCCATCCAGCATGCAGCTTCAGTGGTGCTACGTCGGCTCAAGAAGGTGGACTTCCCCTTGCTCTTGTCCAGCAAACTCCTCCAGCCAGCAGCTACTCATATCCACTATTACATGAAAGCAAGACCTCATCGTGAGTGTGGACATTAATGTTACATGTGTTTTGTTGATGCACATATAACTTGCACCGGACTATAGTTGACATGCATGAACACACTTAATCTCATGAGCCAAACCCTTTTACCAACTCAGGCCCCCCTGGTCCAAAGGGTCTAGTCATTCTGGCACGCACTTTTCTCCCTTCCTCATGATTCCTGGGAACAATATTTCTGTGTGTATTGCAGCAGCTTTATTACATTTCTCATAACACCCTGCACATGAATAAATTATTAGCAATGCCAGCTGTTGCCTTTCACAAGCTGTTGTTTAGTGGGAAGGAGCTGAACTGATTCTGGTAAGCTACATAACTGGGTGCCCCAAAATTATAGGGGGGGGGGGTTGCAGCCCCCGGAGCCCCCTCCCCCCTTCCCTTCCTACGCCACTGTAAATGTTACATACTGTACATGCACAAGGTTTTTATAATCAGCATCTGGCCTACAATTAGTAATTAAGCATTCCACAGGAACGAAAAGTGTGTGGCGGAATGACTGGACCCATCTTATTGAGTGGGCCCAAGTTGGTAAAGGGTCTGGCTTGCGAGACTATGACACGCTACTGCTTGCACAGGGTAGTAGTTGGCATGCGCAGACACAAAAAATTTGTGAGATTTTTAAGCGGTATACACAGTATCAATTTCAAACCTACATTAAATGTTTACCTTGCCAATTCATATATGTGACTTGCTTGTTTCAGTGCCCCAGGAAGCTACCATAGCATCCATTGAAACAGCTGTGCTACGAGAGTATGGGGAGTGCATCCACACGGCCATGAAGGGATGTGACAGTGACCTTTGTTACTTCCGGCATGTGGCACACGTGCTACTACCACTGGTCCTGCCTCCCAATATGATCCAGTCAAGGTGGGCCAAATGATTGTGGGAATGGTAAAGGGTTGATGGTGACAATTAGCTAAATTCTCCTCTTCCTGTTGTTGTTTGTGTTGTTGTTGTTACATGTCTAGGATTGTGTGTGGCTTGGTCGAGGAGCTGTTTGCCAATAAAGTGTTTCTTCCTACCATGAATATAGTTGCCAAACCAGTGAGTCGACCATTTTTTATAGTAGCTTACTTAAATTTAGTTAAAATTCCAAATATTAATAATTACAGGATTTCATCAACTTCTTTGTTCTGAATGTCTTTGACAAATCTTCAGTGAGTTATGCTTATAGCTTTTAGTGCAGCTGCTTATTTATTGCCACCAATTAGCGCCTGGAGCCCATACTCGGTCCTCCTTCTAGAGACGTTGAGTTCCTCTCCAAGTGGGCGGCTGCTCGATCCAGGAGAGATACAAAGACTTTGGAAATCTCTCTTCCAGATCTGCTTCATCCCCAGCGCCATCTTTACGTCTTCATGCAATTCATGAAAGCAGCTGGAGACATCTGTGTCATGCAGCTCTATCTGGACCTCAGTAAGAGAGGAGGGGGAGGGGGGGGGGGGGTTGTGTGAAGAGTGGGTGAAGATTATGTGGGGTGGGGATCAGGGCTAGGGGAAGGGTGTGGTGAACTGTAGTAGTAGTAGTAGTAGTAGTAGTAGTTACAGAGTAGCAGCTGCAGAAATTAGTGGTATTTTGTTGTCAACGAAATAAACAATTGAGACAAGATTTTTCCTTCTTCTCCAGATGACATGAAACATAAGGCTAATGATGTAGATGAGAGAACTGCTCCCATCCTTGTGGAGCAGGTGGAAAGAATGTATCGTGAGTATCTCCTCCCCTCCTCGCCAAACTATCTCAAGCTGGATCAGGAAAAGGTCAACACAATACAGACAGGTCAGTCATATTTGCTAACTTATTTTTAAAAAACAAATTAGAATGAATCGATGTCTGATTTATTTCCTCCAGTTTTATCGAGTGATAGTACTCCGTATTCCAAATGTATGGAGTTGAAAAATGTGTTTGGTGGTCTCAGAGGTCACATTTACAATGAGCTTCTTGACAAAATCTACTACCCACGCTTTCTACAGAGCGCAATGGTAAGAAGAAACAAAGATCTGGGACTTGATTTTATTACTTTCAGAATTACATCACACCAATAGACATAATAATATGACATATTTATAATAACAACAAAAATCATCATCATCATTATTTTATTATTATTATTATTGTTGTTGTTGTTGTTGTTGTACAGTTTTATGAGCATCATCTAGGCAAGCACAGGCAGTGTGGAGAGGACAGCTCCAAGTCTAAAAGTCACAGATGGAGACAGAAGACAAAGCTACTGAAGAAGATGTCTCAACCAAGCATCGACCATACCAACCCACCAACGGAGCAGTTTGCAGATGGAGCCGATCTTCCTCACGGCGATGGGGAGGAGGAAGAGGAGGAGACAGATGAGGAAGTGGAGGTGGAGAGTGTTCCTAGGAAGGTTCAGATCGTGGATACCGAGACTGTGAGTGACAGCATCAGACCATATACCATCTACTGCGTCATGGTCTGGAGGGAGTCTGGTAAGGTGTGGTTGATGTGTGACATTAACATGATGTACTGGTGGGCATATAAAGTAATATTGAAAAGAGCTAGCATCAACAGCTCCTGTTGTATGTTCAGTGAAAACCCACTAAACCACTATATATGTAAACTTAGATTTTTCAGTGACTAGTGTGGATTGACAACGATTTTTTCGGTAGAATTACGAATGGACCATTTAGTGTTATATACTTTTTTCAAGAACAATTCACAGATAGTAATTTCTCTTTGACTTAAATTAAGGAACAGTATATAGCCACCATAGATTCAATGGGGAAAAAAGTACATAGAGTTAAGGTCTTGTTAGGCGAATTTTACAGAACAGTGTCATCACATGATGGTCATGGAATAATGGACTATGTCAGAAATAATATTAAGTGTCATTGGGCTGACCTCATGAAGTATTCTGAGTAGTGCATCACACATTTAATTGTTAGAAAGTTTGTTTGTTTGTTTTAACCTTGCAGGAAGCAGCAAGGTGGAAACTGTGAAGCGTCGCTTCAAGGAGTTTGTTATACTGGATACCAAACTTCGCCATTTCCATGGGGACATCCATGTGTCTCCTCCTTCCAAGAAAGCTTTCAAGAACTTGGACAAGTCCTTCGTGGATGCAAGGATAAGAGAGCTGGGGCAGTATTTGAATGCTCTCATTGGGAGCTACACAGTCCAAAGGAGTCGACTTCTTTCCAGCTTTCTCTCCCCTCACTCCGACCCTTCTCTGTTCCTGCCAGATTCAGTCACTGGGAAGATGATGAAAGCAGTGCCCAACATGTTGAAGAGAGATGTGAGTTGTTAAAGGATACTAAAGAAATGATTCTTAACATTTCCCCCCACACTCCCAAATACATATTTTGACTTTTGGTTAAAATAAATCTGGAGAGTGGATATATATATATATATATATATATATATATATATAATGTATGTATTATTACAAATTAAAGTAAGGTTAAACAGAAGCCAATGTCTGAGGGTGTCGGTCTCAGGGATGTAGTTGACTTAACAACTAACTAGCATTTGTTTGTTTATTTTCCTCACTTCTTACCTGCTAACAATACGACCATGGTCAGGTATAAATAAATAGCATACTATATTTAATAAAATGCAGCACCATTCCGTTGCTGCCAGTCCTGAGTGCTTCATTGCTTACGAAACAGAAAAAGAGAATTAGCTAAGTGGGTGTGTATTTATTTACACAAATATGTGCTATACTAGCATATAAATTTTATATCCATGATCACAAAATGACTTTAGCCTATACGTGACTTTTTTTTTTTTTTTTTTTTTTTTTTGAAAAATGAAATCGAAATAATAATTCGTAACATTTTGATAAAGCTTCTGATCCTTGAAGCTCTGCTGCGATTTAGTTTTAATCATTTTTACGGAAATGTCAGTTTGCTTTAGGGGTGACATAATTTCTAGGAAGAACTGTGTATTAAGTATTAATGAGATGTTATATTGCAACAGAAAAACCAACACGTGGAAGACCTCCTGCGGACACTGCTGCAATCCATCGAGCCTCCCAGCAGCAGACAGGCGAGGTACTAATCACTAGGACAACCACCATTACACAGCTTTTTCACTCTCATACACCGAGTTGTTATTGTTGTTGTTGTTGTTGCTGGTATTTTTGTTGTGGGTTTAATGTATTTAATATTTTTTTTAAAGCTAAACATCGACACTGTTTGTGAATGTTTAATTTATTTTATAGTGTTACTTTTTAGCCCCCTACTCAAACATTTGATACATGTGTAACACCAAATAATCGAGTACAATATTAGTTGAAGGGTTTGTCAATTCATTTTACAATGAGCTGGATACATATGTAGTTTAAAAGTGTTATGTGTGCCACTTTTTTTTTCTTTCTTTTTTTTCTTTTTTTTTCTTTTCTTTTTTTTTTTACTCAATACAAATGTTTAGATTCAATGTTCTAAAAAATAATCGATACTCCCTTTCCCAAATAGATTATCTTATTTCTTACATCTTTGATTTTAATAATTCCTATGCTAAGAGCTAACTGTATTGGTGAGATAAAAGCACGTGCATGGGGAGCTATTAAGCTATTGTTTATCAACTAATATTAATACGTGATGCCAATGTGTGGATTTAGTTCTGATTCAATAGCCCATGAAACAGAAGCCATGGAGAAGATCCAAGAAGAGAGGGAGAATTACTTCAAGGTAAGAAGCCAGTTTCTAGTCATAATACAGGATGGTCTTCTGGTTCAAGATTATTGAAAGGCCTAGTCCACTTGCAGCGAAACACTTAATAATTGTATACTAATGATGTTTAATAATAGAGTTTTACTCTGTTCTAACAGCCATTATAATTATGTATTGGTTACACCACGACGTGAAGGTTGGTACGGGATTTACACAACCGAAGGCCGAAGGCTTGAGGATAGTGTAAATCCCATACCAACCGAACGCGGAGTGGTGCAACCGACTTGTACCGTGGCTCCAGGCTAGGGAAATGCACAAAAGCTCATTTTAATTGGACGAATAACCTCCTAGGAGGTGGGTATGCAATTATATTCACCATGAATTGAGCAATCTGATTGGACAGTTTGAACGTACCATGGTACAAATATATTTATATGACTGAATTATATGGTGTTTGTTTGTTTGTTTGTTTGTTGTTTTAGAATGTTGCAGATATCACTGCCCAATTGGAATCTGAAAAGTGAGTAAAGCAAATGATCTCTTAAATGTTTTTATGTGTCGTTTACTGTATGAACTAGAGATGGAAATGGTCGTCAACCACTCAATGGTGAGTAGGCATGTGCTTTACCAGAGGCGGGACGTGGTTAGGGTGGGGCATAGTAGGCAGGGTTGGGGTGGGCGGGGCATAGTTGAGGTGGGCAGGGCATATGAGGTGGGTGGGGCATAGTTGAGGTGGAAAGTTGTTGGGGTGGGGCATGGCTGGCATGGTGTCAACGCAGGTGTCACACAGATGGCATGATCCTCTGGAGCAGTTACTTAAAATACAATGGCCACTTTGTGTTTCATTTCTTCCTTCCAGAACCGGTACAGATGGAGAGTGTTCTTGACCTGCTGGTGTTTGTGGCTGTGACTGTGTACAAAGTGACACCTCTGCAACTGACCTCTCTCATGCTCTCCAAGCTGCTTGCCCAGGACACAGTGGAGGCTCTCGTCTACAAGTAAGGGATATGGTAGGATTGAAGTGAGGTGTGAATGTAATGTGGTGGTACGGGGAAATTTAGAGTCATGATTTTTTGAGTTTGTGTTTTGCAAGGAAAAGATTGGAGACATATTGATGGGTGGGTTGGATAGGCTATAAGGTACAGTCAAGTGTTCGTGGAGTGGTGGGTGGGTGGGGGGGGGGATGCGGTAGGAGTCAATTAGTTAGTGTGGAATGTCTGTCCGTCTTCTTTTTCTTGGAATAGGATATCTCGAGTAAAAAGATTATACATATGGAGGAAGTATTAGGAACACAAAAAGGAAAAAGCAGTGGTTGTGTTGATATTGGTGGTCACTATAATAGTGTGTGTGTGTGTGTGTGTGTGTGTGTGTGTGTGTGTGTGTGTGTGTGTGTGTGTGTTTCAATTTTAGTTATTGTACTTTGGAGGCTGTTCATTCATGTGAGACTATATAGTCATAACAAAAACTAAAAGGTCTATTCAAACTTGAAAATGGGTTTATGTAACAAGTGTAGAGAGAAAGAGCTTATAATGGAAAATTATGTAATATTCAAGAAAGGCAAGCTGAATCAAATAGAGATGACAATAAAGTGAAGCATTCTGATTGAACTTATTTCACCTTATTTGTGCAGATCTGGATAAGCCCAAGTTCTTTGTTCCCTCCTATTGTTTAGCCTACAGAAACCCATAGCTAGAATTCTCCTCCTCCAAATCCTGCCCTCTCCTGGCCATAGCTGCTGGGGTCAAAGCTAGCAGCCATTCCATTAGTCTGCTGTGTAAGGCAGCGGGTGCGTGCATTTGGAGTGTGTGCAGACATTACAAACTGTATGGGCAAGACCATTGGTAGATTCAAGCTGCCTCCAGATTTGGCTGGCTTTAAATAAACACTGTAAAGCGATACTTTGACGTTTACACAGAGCAACCTTATTAGTGAAATTTGATAAGCTTAAGTGGCCATGCCATTTTAATGCAAAATGCCGTTTAGAGTCTCACGTCTAGTGGATGTGTGCTGCAGGTTGTGTATGTAGGTCTTTATGGAAGTAGCATTTATTTGCTCAAAGATGGAAAGGTTTTGTTTTAGTTTTGTTGTAATAAGCCAGTCAGCCTTGACTAATCATGTTGCAGGACCTACAGGATTTGTGTAGTGCATATGTATATTGTATACGTCCTACATTTTCTGACTACGATGTATCACAATGAACTCACAATTACATACATATGAGCACTATGATTTCAACGTGGACCAGTGGTTCAAAATGACTTATGAAGCACTTATGACAGTGGAGAGTGTGTTAGAATGGTTGCGAATTATAACACAGTGTAAGAGACACAGTGGAAAGTAAGAAGATAAGGGGGGAAAGGGGGGAAGATGGACTGAATATTTACGCCTGTTGCTTTTCTTTGTTGCCTAGATTTGCCACGGGCAGGATAGAACTGCTAAGCTCTGAAGGTCATGTGATCAGACTCGTGGATATGTTGAAAAGTAAGTGCCACATCTACATGACTGTATGTGAAATCTAGTTTTGCTTCCGTTACTGTTGTAGAGGCCATATTCTTCCCGGAGGGAAAGAAGCGCACAGAAGAGGACATAATGAAAAGAGTACATGAAACACTGGAGAGGCTAGCAAACTATCCCAACCCAGTCGTAGTGAATGTGATTGGGAAGGAGAGATATTGCCAGGGAACAGCTCTGATAGTGGAGGGCCTCCAATGCATGACTCTCAACAAAGTTCTCTTTTTCAAATTCTTTGATGTCATTTTATTAGAACTCTTTCCAGAACTCCAGGATCAACTTAACACCTCTTAACTGTTTTATTTGCGGCTCCTCATTTGTTTAATCACTTCACAGGTTTGGTTTTATTCTGGTTTATTTATTATAGAATGTTGGCAAGACTTGTTTTCATGACGTTGAATACTTCCCGGAAATGTTGACGATTTATACCCATTCTATTTGAAGAAACCCATTGTAAGAAGGCGGGGTTGGGATGTGCAGAAGTATTTCAATTGTTGTGGCGAATCTGAATCGGCCAAAGAATGTGTACACAAGGACAGCGTTTGAAGGAAAACTAATAGTTTATATGCTGAGCTAGTCCCCGCCGCTTGAACCGCGTGGTGTTCGTTTATTGTCGTTAGTTCGCTATCTCGAATTTCTTCATCGTTCTCTCAGTCTCAGCTGAAGCTCCGGCCATGAATTCATTCTCGGGCTGGCAATGGGTGTCTTGCCTGAACAAAAGGTATATAGATAGAAGCCTCGTCGTTTTCATAACTTGGGGATGGGTATAGTGAACTTCTGGCCAGAGGAAAAAGAAAAGACTGAACAGAAGATTGTACATGACTGTTGTAGTCTTGAGTGACTGGCCGGACTTGGAATGTATAGATTGGGCTTAAGTTTTGATATAGTCATTAATCAACTGCAGTTATAGGGGGAAATAAGCTACTAGTATACACAATAAACAGGGTGATAGTAAGAGCAACGTGTGTGTGTTGTTGTTTTTTAATACTGCAATTAACCACCACCTGGCCTGGGTCAACTTAGCGAGATGCTTTAATTTGTTTGTCAAACTTTGTCACCTGTAAATAAGCCTTTTTCAAAACAAAGTTTGTTATGTATGCAGTCCTTCCAGACGAACGGACGAAGACATTTCTATCATCTTCTCTAAAATGAAGGTGAGGATCTTATACTTTCATATGTATTTTAATTTTTTGAGAAAAAAATAGCAACCAATTGGACTATTCAATGGTCGTTGCTAGAAATTACAGCTATTTGCTATCATTGGCAGTCAGTTGGCCATCTAGTTAGAGTAATTGTGGACCAACATTTACTTTAGTGCATTTGGCAAGCTGATAAGGAAACTGGCATAGCTTATGGGAGCTCCTTCTGGGTTCCCTTTGAAATATAATGGAGTTGTTTGCCCTCAGGCACGCCTGTAGGACAATGAATACCAAGTCAATTGACTTTTTAAGGGATAGCACGCAAAAAAAGGCAAGTCTTGGAAGAAAAAGCATATATGATAGAATTTGATCTGCAGAACTTTTTATTTTATTTTTTTATGGAAGTTTTTGTTTCTTTATTACGCCAACGTGGAAGGAGTGTTAATTGGTTGTTCCTTTAGCTGTACCTTTATTTAGCTGTGAGCTAGTCATAAGACTAGAGCAGAGGAGCGGGAGAGCTGGACTAGTTGTTGTTCTGCCAGAATAAGTGGGAGGGGATAGCCAACCAATGAGTGAGAGGACAGCAATTAATATTTCAATGTTTTTTCTATCGAGTGTATTTCAACTACCATAAAGGATAGGTGTGTATATTGCCTGTTTTAATTCTTTCAACTATTGTTAGAAGAGCTTTGAGTATTAGTGAGTCGCAAATCTTCCATATTTGCTGAGTACTTCCAACATTGGAGCAGTAACAAATCTGTGGACATGCTAGAGTCTTTCCTTTAACTGATGAGGGACTGGGAGCCAAATGTCACATGAGGTTGTAGTTGCGTGTGTCGCACGATAAGGTACTTGATTGTAAGAGATGGTGTGCAATGTGGTGTCAGGAAAAAATCCAATTATTTGCTGGAGAAGGAGATCTGTAGGAATTCCAGGTATTTGTTTGATTGTAAGAGATGAAGAATTTAGTGTTCTTCTTTGCCCAGGAATTTGAAACATCAGTGACAAGCGACTTAAAGAGTGTTTCTTTTTATTATAGCTCGTATCTGTAGCTTGTGTGTTTACGTATACACTGCAGGCATGTATCTGATCAGCGTAGGTAAAGGGTCCATCTTGTTCAAGTTGCCCTGTAAGTAATATACGCACACACACGTGCACACATATAAACACACATATGCACACACATTCTCTCAGGATGACTCTGCCTGGAGCATATTGAGAATGGCTCTTATGGCACCTTACCGGTGAGGCATTGGACACCTTACCGTGAGGCACTGCCTGGTCTTGATTGTGGAAGTGTAGCTAGCATTGTAGTAAGATGTCAAGCGAGGCTTCTCCATGAATGGGAAGAGAGGAATCCAACAGGAGAAGTCTTGCACAATTACACCCTGTGAACTCTCTCTCTTGCTGTCACTAGCGCAGCTTGCTAGGCTTGAGGCATGCTTGTTTTGGAAGTCAGTCAGTCAGCACTCAGACGCAGTGTCAAGTGATGTGCGAGAGATAGCCGTCATTTGTGGAATTGAGAAGTGGGTTGGTGGTGGAAGAGTGGGGAGAGGGGGTTTAAATGTCTTTCAATTGGAGGAGTGTATTTCATTGTACCTAAGCAATGGAACAGTAATACTCTTGATAGAGCTAACTGAATGTGTCCAGTAATACCACTGCATGTGTGTGCATGTGTGTGTGTGTGTGTGTATGTGTACTGTATGTGTTTATGTTTTTTGTGTGGGCCCACGAATATTAATTTCATCTTTTCTTTATGCAGTCTCTGAAAGTATTTGAGCAGTATCCTGAGAACATTCTGCTGGAACTGAGCAGATACGCCCTCCATGACACCTTCCTCAGGGACAGCACTCGTAAGTGTCTCTCCTGTCTCTGGTGTGGTTAAGTTCCATTTAAACTAATGGTGTTGTAATTTGATTAGTAGAGGTTTTAAAACTTTAGAAACAAACAAAAAAAACAAAAACAAATTATGTTGTAATTGGATGATTAGGGTCAGTTTGAGGTTGCCTTATTATATTATTAATGAATTATGTAGTGGGTTATGTTGTGGGGGTGGGGAGCTGGTTTAGAGGTAAGGGGGGAAGAATCGAAGATCTAAAGTCGGTTTTTGATATCTTGTTAGACAGCATGAAAGCCAATAGCACTGCAGAAAGCCGTGTCTCTCTTTAGTGCCGCTGTAGCTCCAATTGGTGCTAATGTGTGTATCAAAAGAAGTGTTTGGTGAGCCGTATGTTTCCACATCACTGAGCAGCTGCACTTGGTGGCTGATGATTCAGTATTGGAAATTACACAACACCACAACAATCAAACCACAACAATCAAACTTGCTCAATACTGTATATATATATTTAAAACCACTGGTTTGTGTATGGATTTATTGCGACCACTGCTAGTCAAGTCATGGGCCAGTGATTGCAATAGTGGCAAGTTTTAAGTCTTTAAAGTCAATGACATTTTGAAACTGGGTCACTTGTGGTGGTGGAGCTCGTAGACAATATGGTATGACTCAACAACAACAACTACTACTACTACTACTACTACTACTACTACTACTACTACTACTACTACTACTACTACTACTACTACTACTATGCAGTATAGTAGAAAGTCAATAATCTGAGCATCATTATCTGAACACTGCACACCCAAACGGTCTGCCTGGCCGAAATGTATTATGATGGGATATAAGAGCCTAATGGTTTATGTTGTTATAATTCACACGGATTCTGAGACAATGGATTTGATTCACAACAGTGTGTCGTACGTCACTGGCAGGAGGACACATCTTACAGGTGATCAAACGCTGAAACAGTGAGAAAGGTAGTGAGATGTGCTGTCACTTCCTTGAGGCTGTAAATGATGCACGAATTTCCTCTTCCATCTCAAGTGCTTCTTTGGGTTTCTCTTGCATTATTTCACCTCTGTTTCCAGACTGTGTGTGTGTGTAAGCATGGGCGTGTACATACATTGTGCGTGTATCTGCGTGCATGTGCATTGTAGCACTCTCCCATTACATACACTACAATCCTGAGGCGGCAGTGAATTAGGAATGGATGTCTTCTAACACGTGTGTTACCATCCTTATCCTGTAGCTCACCAAGCAAGCGAATAGAAGCCACACATGTGTACACGTTTCCCGTATACTAATCCAGGGAAAACTGGTTTGCTGACAAGCATTAAAATAGATCATTTCCTTGTATTGGAGTGATGCTTTTTGTTATTTGTGTGGAGGAGGAAAGCTATTGATCTGTATTCATAAGACGTTTGACCTATCGAGTCTTGCATTTGCCGCCAACTTATTTCGTATCATTTTCCGGCACAGCTAGATGGTACAGGTTAGCTCTTGTTGTAGATTGTCTATTGAGTTCAGAACAGTTTAAAATTTCATTGAAACTTGATTATTTATCTTCGTCGTGATTTGTCAGAAGTGCATGGTCTATGGGAAAGTAAAGAAAGCATTTCGACCAAATCTCTCCACCCCCCCCCCCTCCTTTACAAATTTGTTTTGCATCCATGAGTAATTTTTGCTGTCAGGAGGTCATGTGACTCTTTCTCATGAGGTGCGAGGTTTGTTGTCCTGGCCGCCACAGCTGCCGAAGTTGCCCAACAGCCGCTAATTGTTTCTTATAGTGGTCAATCAACTGCGTGCTGAAGCCTTACCACTCCCCTGAGCAAAGATAGACTGGGCTTATATTTGCACACCAGAAGAAACCCAAGATGCACGAGTCTCTTTATGTTGGGGAAGCTTTTCAGCCGGCTTATTAAAACTAGCCCTTTTTTCTTTTTTTCCCTTTATTAGTTGTAAAGTCCATGGAGAATTGTGACGTAACCAGTGGAATGAGTTAGCAGGAAATACAATTTTTCCTCCTTTCCAGGAGTTCTTTGTTTGACAGCAGAGCGATTGAAACTTGCTGTGAATGGCTTTGTTTGTAGGATGTCAAGTGAGGGTCTCAAAAAGAGATTTACCTCTACCAGCTTAATGAGGCATAGCATCAGTTAGTTAGTTGCTCGATGATTTCAGCTTTTGTCAATGTCTGACATAATGGTCTTAATATGGAGAGAGAGAGAGAGAAAGGGAGTTTCATGAGTCTCCTTAAGGGGCGCTGCCAAGAATGGTTTTATTGCCATTCTCATCCTCCTACCCTCTTATCTTTTATCAACCTCACCGCAATGAAGCGATAGAATTGGCAAGGCTGCTATTGTCTTCTTCTCAGTTGACAGTGAATAGGTAAAAAAAGAAAGAGAGACATGACAATACAGCGATCCTGTGTACATCTTGCTCGCTTCCCGCCCACCATCCCTGTATGGTCTGTTTGTCTAACTGAAAGAGCCACAGTTGTTTTAAGAAGAGGTGAGAAGCTGGTGTGAGTTTCTTTTAATGGTTGTCAGAGTAGCCTTACATTGACTCCACAGGATGTCAGCATCCCCATGAAAACATCATTCTCTCTCTCTCTTTCCGTTCAGTGTATCCAACACACACGCGCGGGCACACTCACATCTTTTCTGTGATGTGAATGTTTTAGAAGTTATATAACGCCATTCCATTGTTTGTGGGTAACAGTCTTTATAGCTGCATGGGGAAAGATTTGAGCACTTGGATTCTCTAGTAATCACTAATTTGCCGATATACTTTGGGAGGTGGGTGTGCAGGAGAGGAGGTGGGTGTGTAGGATGGGAGGTGGGTGTGTAGGAGGGAGGTGGGTGTGTAGGATGGGAGGTGGGTGTGTAGGAGGGAGGTGGGTGTGTAGGAGAGGAGGTGGGTGTGCAGGAGAGGAGGTAGGATGGGAGGATGGGAGGTGGGTGTGTAGGAGGGAGGTGGGTGTGTAGGATGGGAGGTGGGTGTGTAGGAGGGAGGTGGGTGTGTAGGAGAGGAGGTGGGTGTGCAGGAGAGGAGGTGGGGTATGATGTGCTTGGAATCGGCTTCCATCTTTTAGAGTGGCCATGTTGGTCCGGATAGACTTGTATCTGTGTTGGGTCATATTGTTGCCTGTATCCAAGTACATATGTTTGTTTGTTTGTTTGTTTGTTGGCAGTTTACCGTCCTGGTGAGACAGGTACGTACTGGTATGCAGTCATATCGGGCACTCTGGAAATGCTGGATGTGAGTTCTGATGGTAGTACGACCACTAGCCTCTGTCAGCTCAGCCAGGGGGACTCCTTCGGGGAAGATGTCATTTTCGGTACTTGCAGGTGAGCTCAGGAGACCAAGTATGTGTTGCACACCCACTTAGGGGCGTGACCAGGGGTGAAGTCCACACTCGCGCAGATTTTTGCCCCATGACTAAAAGTTAGCACTGTAGCGTTGTGAAGTACATTCCTAATCAGTGTTAATTGACAATTTGGATCATTTAAGGTTGTGCAAAAATGCAAACTGATTTTTGCTGAGAGATGAGGCACATGTCATTTGGAATGGTAGTGTGCCATTGATGTTATAATAATTTTAAAGTAAATGACTTCTAAGTAATTCAATGCATGGCTTCCCTCTAAGAAATGTAGTACTCCATTCTTACCTGTTGCACATGCCCAGTGGAGAGCACTTTTGGGAGTTGTACACCTTCTGATTAGTGACAGTCCAAGGAATGTCAGTCATGGAGGCATTTGTTGAAGAATAGGAATAGGTAGTGTTAGTTGAGGTAATTTTTGTGAAGGATTCACTTTTGAATTATCTGTGTGTGTATGTGTGTGTGTGTGTGTGTGTGTGTTTGACAGGCAAACTCAGATAGAAACTCGAGAGTATTGTGAACTATTATTAATTGAGGCAACTAACATACAACACATCTACAAGTCACACCAGGAGGTCATGGACGTCCTGTTGCGTGCGAGTGCGTCATCGGCAGGCTCCGCCTCCCCAGAGCTGGAAGATGCCTCGGACGGGACGGGCAGGGAGTCCATGGAGAGGTTGTCGGAGCTAGCAGTAGCCGGTTGGACTCTGCACCAGCTCATTAAAGATCATTTCAAAGAACTCATTAGGTACTGGTGGGGTAGTTTTGCGGGTTAACCAAGTCTGCGGCAGTGAAAATTAATGATTGAAAAATTAGAAGATTTCAAAAAATTTTTAACGAGCTTACATACTGAATCCAACATAACACATGGGAGTAGTTATTTATAAAATAATATATGTACATATACATACACGTATATACATATGTATCAAAGTTGGGGTTGATTACCATAACATGATTATAATTATGATTACGATTACAGTGTGATTATGATACATTGATTATGTTTGCGATTACACAGTCAAATAAACGATTATGATTATGATTACGATTACAATTGTAAAAAAATTAAGGATTGTTACAATGAGGGAACATGTTTTTCAACCAGTTTGTCTGATAGACAGTATCTTAACCATCTACATATTTTTCCAGCAATGGAAAAAAGTCTCGACTGGTCCACTAGATGCTGGAGAATGGAGGAAGTTGCAGGCTACATTAGTGGCCTTTAGTTCAGCTGCTATAACTCTTAATTATAGCTAACACTTGCAGTTTACTTTACTGCTAATATTACCAGTAATAGTTCTATGGGTTTGATGATTATGATTACGATTACACCCACAATTAGCCGCATGATTTTGATTATGATTATGATTACGCAAAAACTTGTAATTGATTACAATCGATTACGATTGTAATCATAATCAACCCCAACTCTGATATGTATATATATTATACACAGTATAAAATGCTTATTACATGAGTCAGGAGTGTGATTGGCAAGAAATTTCATGAGCAGGCTTCACGAGCCAGAAGTGAGTGAAAATAAAGCCTGAGAGTGAAATATCTAGCCATATCACTCTGACAGAGTGTAATAAGTGGTTTATTCCACACTAGATATCTTCCACACCATAGTTAGTAATAGGACTGGTAACTCACAGTGTAAAGTTGGTTGTAGGGGCTACCCACCCCCCTGCAGATATTTTAGCAGCCCCCCTAGCTGTAAAACCCTGGAACAATGGCAAGTTTGGCCGGTTGCTATAGCTACAAGGGTAATGAACTTGTGCAATACAGCGTGAAATATCGCGAGTTATTTCACGGGTCGAGTACCTAAAAATATCATTGTGAAGATATCTAGTGTGGAATAATATATATAGCAGGTGATTGTCACTTGCCATTTATACATACATATCACACATACATACATGATGTAAAACACACATACGTACACACAACACACACGTAAGAGGTCACCGTAAACATACTTGTGTTCTCATACACACACTGCGCATGAGCGCACCAGGTAAACAGGAAATGTAGATTTACTGGCAGCATATTCTGAGTGGGAGGCATCTCTCTGATATGATCTCTTTGATCGAGCATGGGTTGGGGGGAGGGTCCAATGAGGTTTTGAAATGTTATACACAAAAAGTGGGTAATGGAACAACAGTATTAAAAAGTAGATATAATTAGAACATAGCTACTGTAGTTTTTGTATTGTGACAGAGGGACTTTAAATCTCTTAGGTCCTTCAGGGAGGGATTCTATATGTAGTGCCCCCGCCTTCAGGGCAGGGCTTCTATATGTAGAATCCCCTGTTAGGAACTGTTGCAAGGTTCTAAATTAGTCAGGCGCTGTAAGCAGTCATTTCATTAACTACTGTTTTTAGGGTCCCTCAGGCCCTAAGTGTAGCGCCCTCGCTGCGCTTAGGACACTACAATCAAGGGCCTTCAGGAACCCTAAATACAGTAGTTCCCTCTGAAGCAGCGCCTAACTATTATTTTGTGCTATTTACAGCTGTAGAATGTTGTTGTTGTTTTTCTAGACTAATTATCTATGAACTGCTAAATAACCTTTTATAGACTCGCCCTGTTACTTGTTTCAAACTAAAATTTATTTGAGTATTAAATGTTCCTTTAGTATGCGAAAAAGGGTTTCATCAGACTATGGGAGCCCTGGGAATCCCCAGTGTGTGTCTTCACCATTTTTATGTAGCTAAAAGATTTTTTTGTGACTCTACAAAATCCCCCCCCCCCAAGCAAAAAAATTCCCTATGAATCCCTATGAAATATCTGTTAGTTCATTTTCGAAATATCCTTCTACTCTTGCTCCCTCTTCTTTCTCTGTTGTGATGTTACCATAGCGACCACAAGGTGCACGTGCACACGTACAAGCAGTGCTGCAGTGGGTCCAAGCTGGTGGACTGGATGATGTCACAGTCCACCAATTCTCGCACGAGAGTTCAAGTGGTGCAGATGTGGCAGGCACTGCTCACTGAGGGAGTCATACACCATGGTAAGAAATGCACTCTGCGTGCGTGTGTTTGTGTGTGTAATGGGTCATGTGACTGCTAATGATTGGAAAAAGGTAATGTGCCTACATGTGGTGGCTGTTTTATGAAAATACACATAGCTCCAATAAAAACATTGACTTATATAATTGTTGCAGTGTGTGTGTGTGTGTGTGTGTGTGTGTGTGTGTGTGTGTGTGTGTGTATTATTTGTGCTGGGCAATAAAATTCAATTTTATCAGCAGCACTACCTTCTTCGTTGCTATTAATAATTCTATTCTGCTACTGAATAATATACTTTTTTTTAAATGGGAAAAAGTAATTGTAATTTCTTCTACTCAATTCCCTCTTCCCCCTCCATGTCTTCTCCTCCCCTCTTCTCTTCCCAGATGTATTTTGCCAAATGCCAGTGTCAACAAAAGCTCTTTTGGTTTGTGTCCTTTTTATTTAAATAGGACTGTCAGGCTTTTTAACAACATGTCCTTATCCAACCATAAATTCAGTTAGGCTGTGAGTGGCTGACTATATTAGTCATAGGATAATGAACCAGTAGCATACATACGTACCTTCAAATTAGTGAGACTTCTGAAGATGGTAGTGTGCGGAACTTGAAAGAGTGATTGTCACTCCTGTGAGGGCCATGTTGTAGTGTGATGTGTCTACTAGTGGTCTGGGACCGGACCAGTCCGTGGGTCGGGACTGAATGTCTGTCTGGGGAAGATTGCTATATTCATACTGTTGGTACTCATCTACTTGGAGTAGCACGTGCATGTGTGCATGAGGGTTGTGTTGGTTTGACAGCTTATATGGAAGTGACGTCTTTTGATCTTTAATTAATTGTGTGACCTCTAGTACGTGGCATCTGTAGTATTTGCATAGCATGTACGCATCTATGGAGTATTTGGTTGGGGAAAGTTTTACTCTGACTTTTCAAATCGGAATGTACAATTGAAGGGCTTGAAGGAAAGGAAAAGAAGATTCATTTTAGCTCCTTCATTTTACTTTAGACGACTGAGAGACGTTTATTTAATGTTGTCAAGTTTATGTCTTATTTCCATTCCTAAGGACAATTTTTGACATAATCATCCGCATGCACGATTTACTGTATAATTAATGTGGTGTGTGTGTGTGTGTGTGTGTGTGTTTGTTTGCGCAGTGAACAAGGAGCACCCATTCAGAGACGAGGCTCACTTATTTTACAGATTTGTAGACCTGAAGGCGGACCTGTCTTCTGAGCAACGCCGCTGGTCGACATCCAGTCACCACTCCCACCATCACCACACCCATCGCCACTCCCAGCACCACCCCAGCTACCTGCAGCATGCCCGGGCGGACAGCTCTGAGGGAGGAAGTGGTGGGCTTACCGAGGATCTGACCGGGGAGAAGCTGACCAATGGCCGCCCTCGCTCAAGGTCTTCTTTCTCCTCTAGTCCCAGGAGCTCCAGAGGGTCACTGTCTTCTCTGTTGGAGGAATGCTTCGATACTATAGCAGCACTGGGACCTGATGTTCTTATATATGCCACTCTCAGGAAAGAGTGAGTCAATACAGTGTGTGTGTGTGTGTGTGTGTGTGTGTGTGTGTGTGAGGAAAGGTCTGTTCTCCTGCGAGTTCCTAGCCCGGCTCCAGGAGCTTTGCTTGCACGGCTCACAGTGCCTGCTTAGTGCACAGGCATCCTGGCTCTGCCAGGTGCGCGTGACCGCCTAGCGGCAGCAAGAGAATTTTTTTTATGTGTGTGTGTGTGTGTGTGTGTGCGTGTGTGTGTGGTTGGTGGGTGGGTGGGTGCAAGGACGTGCTTTTGGTGGGAAAGCGCAAGAAACTGGCTAAAGTGCTTATAATTTACTCATATTATTTTGAAAAGGAGACTTTCAAAGTATGTATGTTTAAAGTAATGATGGTAACTAAGTGTCTATACTATAAACATGTGTGTGTATGTTTATGTGAATCTGACGTAACTAAACACACACCCACACCCACACACATACTCACTTGTGTGATTCCTTCAGTCGAGTCTGCATTCCTGAAATGGATTTAGAAGCCGTACTCTTATGTCCTCCTGGTATTCAATTAAGCCATAATGGACAACAATGCAGGCACTTGTGGGACCTTTAATACTCTATTGATGTGTTGCCAGACGTGCTATAAATAAATACAGCCCACATAGTCCCGGGCATGCAGATTTTAATGCAATAAGAGCCTTCCATGGCAACACAGTTACGTATGTACTATCCAGTGAATGTCAGTCGTCTGGCAGCATGGAAAACTCCAATTAATACCAGTTTTATGTGAAGTGCCATTCATTCAGCAGAAATTTTAGTGAAAGTCCTTTTAACCCGACTTGGCACGACTGTTAGACAGGAGGAACCATCTCTGGCAGGGACTTGTAGGCTTGGTGTGATGTCACTTCACCATGTGCCAAATACTCCTCAACTTCCTACATCTCTCTCTCTCACTTTCCCTCTTTTATTCCCCTTTATAAGCCTTTGTGTAGACACATGTTTGTGTTCATATGTGTGTGCATGTGGTTTCCATGTGTATTCATGTGTGTTGTACGTATGTATGTGTGTTGCATGTTTAGTCCAGCTGCCAGGACAGAGGAGGACATAGAGCTCATCTATGAAGAGTTGCTGCACATCAGAGCTCTCAGACATCTCTCCAACGCCGTCAAACGCCAGATCTCTGCTTGTGCGAACCTGGAGTACGTCAAGAAGTCGGGCAAGTACTGTAAGTTGATTTGTGTGTGCATGTGCATGTGTGTTTGTGTGTGCGTGTTTCACCGTGTGTGTAACACAGTTACTGTTTCCTGGTTTGGGGGGTTACATTTAATGAAGTTATCATAAAATTGAATTATTTCAAGGCTTGTAGCTGAATATTTCAGAATTTAAAATTCCGACAAAGAATCCTATATGCATGGCAAGACTCCTTCCACCTTAGGGCAACTAAATATAGCAACCATCACTCAGTGGGTTGGTGGTCCTTCGGAACTAGAATGTGACGCATTAATTCGTCATGGCGTGCTACTATATATGTATTTATTGATGTAACATGAATTAAGTTTCATGTTTAGGTGTGTAGTCTCAATAGCGTGTGTGTGTGTGTGTGTGTGTGTGTGTGTGTGCAGTATACCACCAAGGTGACAAGGGTAAGTCATGGTATGTGATCCTGCAAGGTTCGGTCAGCCTCATCATCGATGGAAAAGGCGTGGTTTGCACGCTGCATGAAGGAGATGAGTTCGGCAAGTTGGGCGTCATCAGTGAAGCCCTGAGGTGAGAGGGGAACATGAGGGTGTGGCAGTAGATATGAAAAGGGGTGTGGTTAGGAAGAGGTAAATTTTTTGAGACAATTTTCATCACTGATTTAAGGGTGGCCGCACACCGCCCACGCAATTTTTACCGGTTGGTTGCTAAGCACGATTCTGCTACTTTCTTTATTTGCAGGGCTACTCTACTATACTAGAAGGATAAAGTACCTGCCGAAGATACTGCACGCCGACTTTGGAGTGAATCTGAAGGAAATATCATGGCCCCGATGTAAACTTTGAAACAACTTTTTGGAGCGGTGCGGCAAGTTGGAGCTCCAGAATTTTGTACGCCGCTAGCCAAGACGATACTCTAGGGCAAGACAACGAGTTTTTTTCCATTTCAATATTACTTTATGATTTATTTACATTTTTTCCTTTTATAAGATTTTGAAAAATTCAAATTGTGGTGCCCTTCTTTTTTTTGTGTTCTACACGTGTGCAAAAAATATAGTCGTTCTCATTATTTGATTCCAAGAAAAACTGATTCAAAATTGTATACTTCTATTCCACTCGCAATTCTTAAGAAATGGACCCACCCCCTTATCTCGTATTACGAGTACGCGAGCAATTTTTTTTTCAATTAGTTTGTATTGGTTCTAAGAAGAGCCCGCCTATATCAAGAGTAAACAAATATCAATACAACAATAACAAGAGAGTCAGAAGAGACAGCAGTTTATTGGAGATAGCCATAGGTGAAGGTATTAGATCTGCGCAGCTTGGGAAGTCTTCGCTCCGCAGAAATCGAGCCTGGTATATCCATCCGCTTGAGTTCAGGTACGCAGAGTCCGGAGAACGGCTACAGGAGGAGAGGCAGCCTGGTGCACCTTGCTGCGTGAGCTCAGACGACGTATGGAGGGTTGCTGTAAACGGATATGAGACAACAAGAAGCTAAACTAAAACACCACAACTTCGCAAAGTATACTTCTGCTACTACTGCGGGATAGTTTCTGCTCGCGTATTATCAAATGGTGGGGTATTGGCGGGGAATAAATTAATGTCCGGATCTACAGGCAGTGCGCGTTGCTATGTGCGGCCACCCTTAAGTTGTCTTTAAGATCCATTTGATTGTCCAACTGCCTGGTTAATGTTTCTATGCCATTGTGAACTTTTTCTGTTATTTAAAAAAAAAAAAATTATTTATTATTATTATTATTATTATTTTTATATATACATGTATACATATATACATATATATACTTGTACCATGGTACGTTCTAACCGTCCAATCAGATTGCTCAAGTTGCGGTGTAAATATATTTCATACCCACCTCCTGGAAGGTGAATAAGTGAACCGTCTAGTCACAAATCCATTTTTGTGTGTTTCCTATAGCCTAGAGCCATGGTACAAGTCAGTTGCACCCTCCGTTTGGTCAGTACGGGATTTACACCATCCTCTGGCCTTCGGTCTTCGGTTGTGTAAATCCTGTACCAACCTCCATGTCGTGGTGTAACCTATAATTATAATCAAGGTTCCTTATTAGTGACTCAAGGTCTTGTACTAATTTAATGTTTCTCTCGTAGGAGCTCTTCAGTTCAAGTGAGAGCGGACAACTGCTACTTCCTCCGTATCGAAAGGGAGGATTTCCGCCGCATCCTCCTGTCTGTGGAGTCCACTACCATCAAGTTCACTGAGCACGGGCGTGAGGTGTTGCTGTTGGAAAAAGCCACACTTGGACGCTATCTGGTGGTAAAGGGTCGTCCAGAGAAAATGCTGAACCACCTGCTGGACTCAGAAATTGAAAGAGGCTCCCAGGAAGGTGTGTGTGTGTGTGTGTGTGTGTGTGTGTGTGTGCTCAGCCAACTGTATAAGTAAGAAACTTGCTGCTTTTGGAGAATGCATTGCATCACACGTACAACAGTAATTACAGTAACAGCATCTGTAACCAGATAAGTGTTCTGAGAAAGCTTTCTTGTTCTCTTTCTAACTGCCAAGTGACAGGGATGGTTATGTCATGTTGTTTCATACAGTGTGATAGTCTTCGGTGAAGTTTGTTAGTTCTAGGCTTTGATGTTCAACTATTGGATTGGTGGTCACACTGGCCATTTCTCTTCAGCACAGACCACCATCTTTCTAAGCCTTTCCTTGCGATTGCACTGGCAGTGGCATCACTAACTAATGGGATAGTTCACGTTACCTGGTTGTGGTAGATGGCGTGGGTGTAAGAGAGTTAGCCAATGCTTGCATGTGTGCTAGTTAGGATTGGAGAGTGGATGGACACCATCTTCATTCCAGCTGTTGTCTAGACTACGGATTATATACATTAGTTCTATTGGTTCTAAATTCATCAATTGAAATGATGTCATTTTGCCAGAGTACTTGTACCCACCCACCCAGAGTACTTGTACCCACCCACCCAGAGTACTTGTACCCACCCACCCACCCCTATCCCTAGTGTAGAGTACTTGTACCCACCCACCCACCCCTATCCCTAGTGTAGAGTACTTGTACCCACCCACCCACCCCTATCCCTAGTGTCGCCACCTCTTAAACCCTTTCCTATTTTTCTTTTCTTTTCTTTTTTCTTTTGTGTGCGTACATGTTTTTTTTAATTTCTTTTCCTTCATTTGAGCTGTAAAATCAAACAGAAGTATATATTTAAGTATATTATGTATATATATATATATAATCTCTAATAATTCTCCTCCTCCTTAGAATGCTTTTTGTCTTGATTCTTCAATGTATTTATAGATACGTTTGCTGAAGATTTCTTCCTGACCCACCCTGCCTTCATGACTACATATGACTTGTGTGAACAGATGAGGAAGGTGTACCACGGGAAACACGACAAGAAGAAGGCGGAGTCTGGCAGCTCAGAGACTCCGGAAGGAGGAGAAGAAGAAGACAAACTTAGGAAAAGACGGTAAGAGGTGGTCAAATGATGAATGAAATCTAATTTCTCTCATCCACTGTAGTACCATCCACACACACACACACACACACACACACACACACACACACACACACACACATACTCAGCTAGCTTAGTCAGGATTCAGGCATGGAAGTGTTGTTTTATCGATGAAGAGGGAATTTTAAAAGATGCCCAACAATTTCTCTCCGCTATTCTTCTCCAACTGCGAGATATTTGAGTATCATATTATATATACTTGCAGTGGTTTTGGTGGTCACAGTTCGTTCCCCTTGTAGTCATAGGCCATTTGCATGCTAGCAAGTTATGCTTGAAATGAACCGATTAGCCTGAGGCAGGTTGCTGTCTCGCTTTCTTAGGGAAGGCTCCATTCACTTGCATCATTCACTTCATACAACAGTGAGTGCTATGTTTGGGTGGGTCAGTCATCTTAAAGGGAGGGTCATTCTCTATTCCTTATATTACTAGTTATACGTACATACAACATACATACGTACATACATACGTACATACACACATACGTACATACATACACACACACACACATACATAAATACACACTCACACACACACGCTGATCAACCTTATCTTCCTTACCTTCCAGAGTGGCGGATGCAGTGTGTATTTGGCTGAAGACCGCTAAGGCAGAAGTCATCAAAGACCAGGCGTTTCTGAAACTGCTGGCAGATCTCCAGGATTCCCTAGCCAAGGACGGCCTCCAGCTGCAGCTCACCTCTCTCTCCACTTACCTGGCAGAGTCCATCAAGAGTTCCTCTGCTGGTAGCTCGGCTAATGCGGGTACTCCGGTGTCTTCTGGCCACTCCCAGTTCTCCTTCCTAAGGGTCAGTTCACCACACCCCCCATGTCTATGTGTTAGTGTTAATGGCACATGCATTGCTCATTGTCACGCCCCCTGCCAGGCCTAGCACTCATTATTGTGTTCATAGTCTGTTTGTTGACTTTGTTTGTGTTGTTTTGTTTGATGTTTATGTTCTTTCGATGACTGGACCGTCTTCCTCATCCACTTATTCCTCATCTCCTTCATTTTCTTGCTGCTGGTAAGTCTGTGAGTATATAATGCAGAGTGTGAGCTTTGTCAAGAAAGGTATTATTTCCTGTAGTTTAATAATGCTTTCTTTCTTTGTTACAAAGTTGTTCACACAATTTTTGCCTTAGCTTCTTTTTTTTTGACCCCAAACTTTATCACAATGTTGTTGTTGTTGTTTATCGAACTTCCAATGGCTTTTCTTTGTCCCTACTGTGTACAATGGTGACCTTGTCTTTATCACATACTGAAAATGAGTGAGTAGTGGCACTGGAGATGGTTGGTCAGTAAAGATATCCAGATAAAGAAGGCACACACATTAGCAAGTTTATAATTTGCCACGTTTGCCTGACTGTTTATAATTTGCCACGTTTTATTCGCTGACTGTGTTGCTCACCACCTCTCTCTCGAGTAACCCTACCAATACAAACATTGTATATTACTGTTACTCACCGAATTTCTCCTTAGAGAACCATAAATGAAATTATACCATTTTCACCTCGTCACTTGAGCTGCTGTTGATGTGTATGTGTGTGTGTGTGTGTGTCACAGCTACAGAATCACCGGTCCAAGTCGACGGCCACTAACGAGCATGAGATCAAGATGGGCATCTCCACCATTCCCCCTCACCAGCACAAAGACAAGACTCCTCTTCGCATTCACACCGTAGACAAGAAGTGTTGCCGCATGCAGGCGAGGCTGGACGCCACCGCTCGCAGCATCATCTGCGAGGCGTGCCAGAAGCTGGGCCTCAAGGACTTTTTGTATACTTTGTGCGAGGTCAAGAGTTCTGGGGAGGTGGTGAAAATTGTTGATGAGGATGTGTCCATTCACTCGTCCCTCAGCGTCAATGGCAGACTCTTCTTGGTGCCAAAGAAGGACTTCCCCAAACATCTGGTGAGAAGGACGATAAATTGATTTCCTCTTGTTTGTTTGTTTGTTAGTTAAGGTGAAGATCTTGTTTTCTTAATTAGAATTGGTTAATAGAGCATTACATACATAACATCAGTTGAAATTTTCTTTAGAATGTTTCTGCTCAAAGACCTTCAGAAGGCCTTCGAACCGAAACGTTCAAAAAAATTTTTTTCAATCAATACCATTTAATGCTCTATTAACTCATTCTAAATAAGTATAAATGTAGCAATGAGCCTGTACACTATCATCTTGCTTTCTATTACACTATATTACTTAACATCACATGACATTTGCTCTCCATGATTTTTTAGTCAATTCATTTGAAATTTAAATTTCCAGCTTTTTTAAATACATAAGCTGGCATTGCATCACAAGACCGATTACTTGCTGCCACACCCTCTATCTCCCTCTCTCTCTCTCTCCCATAGCCGCCATTACCGGACCAGAACCAGATTTCATTGGCCACCTTTCCCGAAAAGGAGTCGTCTCGAGACATCGCCATTCACCTCACCATGTACGACTGGAACATCTTCACCAACATTCAGCAAATGGAGTACATCTATCACATGTTCGGGCGACACAAGTTTGGCCGCATCACCACCAACCTGGACGCTCTGGTGTCGCGCTTTAACGAGGTTAGTCCGCCGGATGACTCACTTAGTCAGCAGTTTTTGCCCCCTCTATTGGATTGCTGGTTTTTAACTTTACTTTTTTTTTTTTTTTTTTTTTTTTTTTTTTTTTTTTTTTTTTTTTTTTTTTTTTTAGGTTCAGTATTGGGTGGTGACAGAAGTGGTGAGAGAGCTGGATCTGGTGAAGAGAGTGACAGAAGTTTGTCAAGATTGCTGGATAGTAAGTGATACTATAGTGTACATGTGTGTGTTTGGGGTTCAGGTGTTGGAGAGGCTAATGGCTTGTGGTGTGAGAGTTAACCCCTATTAATTAACCATACGGCCACATGCTGTAGTAGCAAAATGTCAATTAGAGTCTTACACGGAACTTTTACTGCGCGGTCAAGTTATATTAGTGAACTTCACTTGTTGTTGTTTGGTTGTTTTGTTTTTTGTTGCTGCTGTAGTTGTTTTTTTTTTTATAGAGATGATTTTTTAACATGGCTGAGTGTTTTTAGAAGTACATACAACTTACTGTGATGGGTGTGGCATACATTCTTGGTGGGTGTGGTCAACATAAACTGCTATTATTCTCGTTAGTTAGGAAACAACTTTAAATAGATATAATTGGAACATGTATAATTGTCAGTGGTAACACACGATAAGGACGGATGTCTTGAAGTGGATGCCAGATGATTCACTCTTTAATCATAATGCATCTTATGGAAGCTTTTTTTGTTGTTGTTGTTGTTTATTTTGTTGTTGTTGTTGTTGTTGTATTACTTTGCTGTTGTTGTTGTTGTTGTATTACTTTGCTGTTGTTGTTGTTGTTGTATTACTTTGCTGTTGTTGTTGTTGTTGTATTACTTTGCTGTTGTTGTTGTTGTATTACTTTGCTGTTGTTGTTGTTGTATTACTTTGCTTGTGTGTGTGTGTGTGTGAATATGCAGCTGCAAGAGTTTCAATAATATGAACTCGTTCCTTGCCATCACCATCGGGCTCATGAACGGAGCTGTCACCAGACTTCGGGAGACATGGAAGGAAGTGCCCATCAGGACCAAGAGCAGACTGGAGCAGTTCCAGGCGCTCACGGTAAGAGGATGTAGTCTCTCTCACGGTATGAGGATGTAGTCTCTTAGTTGCCGTGTAGTGGTCTTGTTTATTGCCCCATATCCCTGCAGTTAGACATACAAATTGTGTAATTTGCCAGTGAGTGTAGATAGAATCACTCCTAGAACTAGTATGTGGCAGTTGCCTCTATTATATAATACTTATTGCATGAGTCAGTGTGCAATATGAGGAGATATTTCACCAGCACATGTTATTATTTTCACGAGTTGAAAGTGAGTGAAAATACAAGCATGAGAGTGAAATGCCATATCCATATTATGTATATCAAATTGTTTAGTTTTAATTGACTTATTATTCTGGTAGCATGCACACGCACACACAAACATATCCTCCCTATTTGTGTGTGACTCATTAATATGGTACAATACGTAATCAATGGCTGTGAATAGCTCACATATGTACTAGCACATGCTATTGTGTGCTGTCCACTAATAAGTTCTATTTACAGATGACTGATATGTTACGCCAGAATGTGTGTGTGTGTGTGTGTGTGTGTGTGTGTGTGCTTGGTTCTCCCCATTATAGCATATGGTAAAGGGATATCATAGTACCTGTTGTTATTGGTAAAAGATGGTCCAAGCACAATTTAGTGGCTTGAATAATCACTGAGTAGATTATCGCAATCCCAGAAAGAGGAGACTTAACATGTGTTCAACATGTGATGTTATTGTTTCCAGGATCCGTCCAGGAACCACAGCGTACTACGGTCCATGGAGAACAAGCTGGCCCCGCCCGTCATCCCGTTCATGCCCCTGGTTACCAAGGACGCCTACTTCTTGCACATCGGCAATGAGACATATGTGGGGGATCTTGTCAACTTTGAGAAAATGAGGCTTGTGGCGTCCAGTGTTAGAAAACTTAACAGGTTCAGAATGGGAACTTTCCCCCCGGAGCTCAAGTTGACGGCCAACAAGAACCCTGGGCTGCAGCAGTACATCAGGTAAGGTATCATCAAGGCTAGTAGATTTTTTCAAATGAAAATGTTACTGTACTCGTGTTGCCAATTTATCTTCTCTGGATTGTGTCCTTTATTTATTGTTTGCTGAACTGTTCCCTGGTCTTATTCTGTCCTACCGCTGCTTCCTTGACCACCCTTTACCTTAGTGTCTTGCAAGTGTGCTTGTCATGCAGTCAAGTGTGATTTTGTTTGTTTATTATTGTTTTTGTTTGTTTGTTTATTTATCCTCACAGGTCCTTGAGAGTGATGGATAATGAAGTGCAACTCACGCAGATGTCCCACAAAGTGGAATCTTCTTCGAAACCAGCCAGCTCCGCCTCGTGACACACCACAGCAGGATAAGTATAAATGTTGTATCTTCACCCTTTCTCTCTCTCTGTCCCCAGCTGAATTAAGCACAAGCACTGCATCATATGAGACTCCCTCCTTCATTATCACTATTAATTAAATCAGTCATCATCACCAAATAAACATATATCAATCGATATTTTATTTAATTTGTACAGCACATCTCACAAGAGTCCACATTGTGATAAACTAGATAGTGATCACAGATTTTTGTGAGTGTTGAATGCATCAGCTATTAAACGTGTGATATTCCAATTGTTTGTTTTTTTCCTTATTGTTTTGCTTCTTTTTGACTTTCATTATTATAATGATCATCACATCCTTTGCAAAGTGAATGATACATAATTAACAGAAAAATATATAACAAAAAAACCTGTTAAAATATTATGATGCAGAAAAATAAATTATTTAAAAAAAAGTACAACAAAAATAAAAAATATATATATGATGCTTTGCGTGGCTATGGTTTAACAGAATGAGGGGGTTTGACAGAATGAGGGGGTTTGAAGTTGTTGTCTGCATTTTTTCCCATATATTGTGACCACGGTTGCTTCTCGGGGAGTACAAATGTACTGAAATCTAGAATCCCTTTACCGTACGCTGACTCAAACATCTCCTCCAGATCTGCCCCTACTGCCATCATAAGAGGAGGTGCGGCCATGTTTCCAGATGACCAAACTATATCGTACGTTATGTCCTGGTGGCCGTCCCCGTTCAGGTCTGCAATGAGAGGCGTTCCCACCACACTGTTAGGATACGAGACGTGTCCGCACCGAGAGGCACGCAGAGTCCGTTGCATTTCGAGAGTGAGGTGATCGGGCGAACCTCCTCCGTCTTGAGGTGCTTCTTCCTCAGGAGCAATAGGTCTCTGTGGCATTCCTCCTCCGCCGCCATGACGCTTGGTGATCGAGTGCTCGGGAACGATGGGACTGGTACCAGGAGCAACTTAACACACACACACACACACACACACAAATTCTTAAAATTTAATCATGTATTGCTTTATTGAGTGGGAGGAGGACGGACCTCAGGCCTTAACCTGCACTGGAACACCAGTACTATCTAAAAGGGGGGGGGGGGGGGGGGGGGGGGGGGCGGTAGGGGAGAGATTATTACTATTATTGCTAATGTTGTTTGTTCTTATTCCAGGAAAAAATTTTCCATAGCTATTCCATTACATGTAGTTCTAAGTGACCTGAGCACACCTTACAGAGACTTCCCTGTCAAGACTTCAAGTTGAACAGTTGTAACAAAAGCAACAACAAGTTTGATTGAAACTGTTAACTCGAGTATTTATTATTTACAATACAGCTGTAATGACTGTTTATGTAGAGCTTGTATTTCCTTAGTCTAAATACATTTTAGAGCTGTCGCTCCCACACAAACAAACACACAAATGCACACACGAAACACACACAATGAAAAGCCCATCATAATATGTCACTTACAATAGATGAATGGTCTGTACACAGCCATTGGCTTTATTTCCATGCCACTCTCCGCCATCTCCCTGTTGACTAGGTACAGAGATCCCGTAGTTACTCCGCAGTATCTGAGGTAAGCTCTGCGAGTCAATGGGTCTGGTAAGGGGTCGTTGAGTCCATTGCGTTGCCATAGCTCTGGTGGGTCCTGGTGCGTTAGACTCTCTTTGATAAGGTCTACACTATAGTCCACACTGTCCTCTAAACAAAAGACAGAGAATCGTCAACAAAATAATATAATAACGAACAAAAGGCTAAGTACAATTTAATATCAAATAATGTCTGTGTGTCATGGGGATGTGGTTTTCAATAGCCCCAATCATTGGGTACTGTATTGAGGGAGCCCTGGGATTCTCCCCACCCCGCCCCAGTTAAGTTCCTCTCCTAAATTTATTAGCCCTGACTGTTTCATTTTTGTTTGTTTTTTTATAAAAAGGTTAATAATTATGTATACAATTATAGCTTTACTGTTTGTGCAGTGTTGATTCTACAAAATCCCCCCCCCCCCCCCCCCCCCCTAGCAAAAATTCCTGTATCAATATGCGCATGCACACACGCGCATGCACACACGCGCATGCACACACACACACACACACACACACACACACACACACCACACACACACACACCACACACACACACAATCACTCACCTGGCATTTCTCCCTCATCTTCTCCCTCTTCATGTCCATCCTCTTCATTGTAATCTTTCTCTGCTTCTCCTCCCATTGCTGGTGGCCCCTGGTTACTGTGTCGCCTACGTCGCGTATTTACAATCGGAGGGGACGAAGTGGCACTTGCCATGCTATCTCCACCGGCTTTAGGCCCCGCCCCATTGTGATCGCCATCACCGAAGGCCATGGCCTCGTAATCGGCATCCACGGTGTAAAATATCATGGCATCTCGACCATATGTGCGAGACATGTAGGAGATGGTAGACATCATGCCCATGTTGGAGGTGTTGAAGGACCACACCACCGCACCATTGCTGCCGTCCAGGACAAATAGGCTGGACCGCAGGTAGCCTTCCGCCCACTCACCCAGGCTGCTGCGAATTAGGAAGTCTGGGATGTCGTCAGGAGTGTAGAATAGAGGAGCAGGAACACTGGAGGAGAAGTAGGGAGGGGGGGGAGGGGGGGAAGAGGATTGTGTGTGCATACACATGAGTGAGTGAATTTAGTTAGCAATGAATTCCCCATTGTCACATGACAGTAAATTTTTTTTTTAAATTTCACGAAGCTTCACAACAAATCAACATGCTTCTAATTAAAGTACCATTAAAATGTGACAACTGAGCTTGCACATGACTAATCACTTGCTCACCCACCTTGCTGCTACACCCACAGCAAATTTCAAACCAAACCCTAGACACTTCCCTAATGCTCGTGGCTTTTTTTAACACAAAACACTTTTTGTTGTGTCTTAACACAATAACTGATAGATTTGTGTTGAAACCTCAGGCAGGGGCATGGCTGGGAGACCACTTCATAAGATATCTAGTTAGGCTAATTTTTAACCAACATTTTACCATGGTATATTCAAACCATCCAATCAGATTGCTCAATTCGCATTGAGTATATCTCATACCCATCTCCTAGGAGGTGAATAAGTGAACTGTCCAATCAAAACTTAGCTTATGTGTTTCCCATAGCCCAGAGCCATAGCACATAGTTTAGCTAAATTTTTACCAACATTATTGCCTTCCTGAGAAGGACAGCTCTCAGAGTATTAGTTGCAGCCAAACAGAATCCACTGTACTGATACAATATGTTTATATCATCTGCTAACTTTATTGTTTCTTAACACATGCAGACATGTGGAGATGAAGGTTGGATCATGGAAGGCAATATACACACAACTACACAATTAGTCATTCAACTTACTAAAAAAAAAAATTAAAATTAAATAATAATAACAACTTCATGTTTAGTAGAGTGATAATGATGTAGTTATAATGAAACATTACACATAGCTCTATTAAATACTAACATACCCAACAAGTCTATACACAAACACGAATTTTATAGATAGTCTCACTACTCTCTAGCAAAATTATCAAACTGCTGCAACAATACTGACTGCCAGTCAACCATATGCTCTCAACCCACCTGTATGATTCTGTTCCCGGGAAGAAGGTGTCCCAGACTCTCCGCTTCAAATCGTGGCCATCCAAAGCAATCGTGTGCCCATCAAAAGTGGACACTATCAAGTCATCGACTTCATCTCCAGTCACATCCGCGACAACGGGAGGCAGAATTATCCCTTTGGTACTAGTGCGGACAAATTCGTACAGGCACAAGTCGTAATAGTTCCATATCGGTACCTGCTTGCCATTCCACGTGGGGCAACTCCCATGGGCCAATCTATTGCTCGTGTGATTCACGTCAAACCTGTCATAGTCCATCACCGGACGAGGGGGAAAGTTGAACGGTGAGAGGCTCCACGGGTGGAAGGTGTCATCCAGTATGACTGTGTACGGGTCTCTTTGATGAGCTGAAATTACGGAACGAAGACTGCTCACCGTCACACCCCAAAGCGATCCGGGGATAGTTTCCCCTCCGCTACCAAACAGAATGACACTATCATCACTTGAGCCGGGTATGGACATCAATACCGGAGACATGTACGTCTCCCTGCCATCGGGCATTAGAATCGGGTCCATCAGCTTCTGACCAGTCTTTCCAGAAACTACAACGAGATACCCTGGAGATCTGTCATGGTTCTTCGGCTTGTAGACAGTGTCCCCTCCGTGTGCGTTCACCAAGTCCTTCACTCCGTCTCCGTCCATGTCTGGAATTTGAAGAGGAAAATAAAAGTTGTAACGAGGGTAGATGACAGATCTGTCCACAAACCACAGGACGGTGCCATCTTTCCCACTCAGTGCTCCTAAGCCTCCTCCACGCCCACTAACAAAGCAATCCACATCCCCATCGTCATTTATATCTTCGAAACATCGCAACCCAAACACGGGAAAGTTGAGAGTTTGGTTCCAGATTGTAGACCCGTCCCGGCCATTCAAAGCATATATGACAACTTCGCTAATACCAACGTCTGTTATCACTAGCCTCTCGTCCGTTCCATCACGGTTCAAGTCAACAGCTCTGGGAGAGGCCTCACTGGCAGCTGGGAAGAACTGCCTTTCCCAAAAAAAGCGAGTGTCACTACGAGGGGGTTCCTGCTCGTATAAATTGCCAAAGTTTTGAGGCCGATTGTTTTCGTTGGGTCCTGTTTCTGATGATTTACTTGTACCTGACGTAGATGTATGAACATGGAGGGGCACAGATGTGGCTGCTGTATCCACTGGCTGTGTCTGCACGTTCACAACATGGTGATCACCATTGATGTCTTGAGAAACATGTGTACCATCAACTGCCGGAGTAGGGTCAATGGACAGTGGGATCAGGGTCGCTGGCGGCGAGTGAGAGAGAGGCGAAGGTACTGGAAAGCAAGAAGTTGTTGCTTCTTCATTCTCTCCTGTTACAATTTCCGCAGGCTCCAAATTTGTGGTAGCAATCGACAAAGGAGGTTGTTCAGCGTTATCCGGAAGTGTTGTTGCTGTACCAGTAGAACGAAATTCTGTTGAAGCTTCATCCTCAGTGGCATCTTCGGGAGTTGTACCAGCAACCTCCGTAGTGTAAGATTCCGTTGACAGAACTTTTCCTCCCGTATCTACAGTCTTTGTGCTGGTAGTGGATGGTTCCTCCATTGTTGAACTGGCTTCAGTCGTAAAATCTTCGTATGAGCTAGAAACATCAGCCAGTTCATTATTTGAAGTTTCTAATGTAGGCACAGTAGGAGTGCTGCTTGATTCCCCATTCTGCTTTGGTGGTGCTGTTTCTACTGAAATACTTTCCTCGTCATTTTCTTTGACATTCTCATTGCTATGGTGTACATTCAGTTCAGACGAAGTAGCCGGGGTGGCAGCCTGGGTGGGTTGAGGTGTACTGTTGGAGCCTTGGCCATCAGTAGAGCAAGGTTTCTGCCTCGAATTTGGAAGAGGACTTGGAACTGGTTTGCACTCATCAGAGGTGAGGGAAGAATTGGAGGTGGGGCTAAAGTAATCCCAATTTCCAGCCACCAGCACTGCAAATGCAGCTATGAGAGCCACCAGCAAGCAGGAGAGCACAACAAACACACATGCAAACACTTTAGATCGGAACAGCCTCTGGCCTGCACCCTTTACTCCTTTATACCCTTTTAACTTTGCCCGTTTCTTTGGAAGCTGGACGATCCTGGGTAGATCCAAGTCTCTACTGTGATCATACAGGCCCACTCCAAAGCTGACGTCCTGCTTGGAATCCTGGGTGTGGTTCAGGCCTGGAGCTGCATAAAGGAGGGCTTCGTCATCCTCGGAGTCGGACTCTGCATCCAGAGGAACTTGCTGGTACTGGTGGGAGGACGACGAAGAAAAGTTGGGGTGCGGGAGCTTCTTCAACACGCTCGACATTATCGCCACTTCATGCCACTAAAATTTGGACGCACAAAAGATGGCCAATAAGGACTGAAAAGGAGCAGAAGAACAAAAGCAATGTGTGAACACACGGGGGCGTGTTGTAAAAATGTGTTTACCTTGCAATTTATTTATTTTTTTTGGTTAGGCGACATAACAGGGAAAGTCCCTTTCAGCAAACACGTACCGCCGTTGTTAACCTCAGTCAATAAATATTTGGACCAATGAAATCACGGCACGGTCAACCACGTGTGATTAGGAACCCTAAACAAAGAGCATTCTGCACTTTATAAAGCTCAACTTTTTCTTCGCAGGATTTGTGAAGTGAATAGAAGTAGAAGGACTGTTCTGTTGCACCTGAGGATCTAGTATACGAAGATGTTGCGCGCAGCGTTGAGCTTGCTAGCCGTGGCCGGCTTGGTTTTGGTGAATGCAGAATCGGAGGACGATGTGTTGGTGGTAGGATCACACAACTACAAGGATGTCATCAAGAACTCCTACGTGCTCATGGAGTTCTGTAAGCATGGTTTTATTTGTATTCTGCAGCTGTTGTTGCAGGGTGGAGATTAGTTGTTTTTCATTCTGTATATTTTGTCGGTGATTAGCAGTTCACTAGAGATGAGGCATGTATTGTTTGTTAACTCTGGGAGTAGTTTGCAAGTTTTTCAATGCAGATATGACCAGCATGGAGCGACCTACAAAGAGAGAAATTATTTTAATGCAGTGTGAACAGTCTGACTAGCTAGTTTAGTTAGCTCTGCACATTTGTTCTCATTTTGGTGGGTGAAAGTATCAGAAGAATACTGTGGTTAGTCTGATGTGGGTTGATTTGTACTGCTTGCACTGTTTAGTAGCACATTCTAAATTCTTTGTGTTTATTTATTTATGCAGATGCCCCCTGGTGTGGTCACTGCAAAGCCCTCACCCCGGAGTACGCCAAGGCAGCCAAACAGCTGAAAGAGGAGGGATCTGACGTCATACTTGCTAAAGTGGATGCCACTGAGGAAGGCGAGCTCGCCAAGGAGCACGGCGTCCGTGGCTACCCCACCATCAAGTTCTTCAAGAATGGCAAACCCATGGAGTACAGTGGTGCGTTCCTAAGTTGTGACATTTTAGGACTTTGTATATGTTATATAGCGGGATCAGATTTGGCTTGTGGTTGTGAGTTGGTTTTGCCGTGTGGCTGTGAGTTGGTTCTGCCGTGTGGCTGTGAGTTGGTTCTGCCGTGTGGCTGTGAGTTGGTTCTGCCGTGTGGCTGTGAGTTGGTTCTGCCGTGTGGCTGTGAGTTGGTTCTGCCGTTGCTGTGAGTTGGTTCTGGCCGTTTGGCTGTTGATTGGTTCTGCCGTGTGGTTTGAGTTGGTTCTGCCGTGTGTCTGTGAGTTGGTTCTTGTTCTGCCGTGTGGCTGTGAGTTTGTTCTGCCGTGTGTTGTGATTGGTTCGGCCGTGTGGCTGTGAGTTGGTTCTGTCCGTGGGCGTTGAGTTGGTTCTGCCGTGTGGCTGTGGAGTTGGTTCTGCCTTGTGTGGCGGTGAAGTTGGTTTCTGGTCTGCCGTTGCTTTGATTTGGTTTCTGCGTGTGGCTGTGAGTTGTGTTCTTCCGTGTGGTTTTGATTTGGTTCTGCCGTGTGCTGTGAGTTGGTTCTGCCGTGTGGCTGTGATTTGGTTGCTGCCGTGTGGTTTGTGAAGTTTGTTTCGCCGTGTGGCTGTGAGTTGGTTCTGCCTTTTCGTGATTTTGTTCTGCCGTGTGGGCTTTATATCCGCTGCACGTGTTGGTAGTAGTGAGTATCCTGGTTTATTTAATGGCTGGCAGGGCAAGTTGCACTGATGTTACTTAGGCGCTTGTTTATCAATTCTTGCAATGATTCAGTTGGCTTTCAGTCTCCCACATATATTTTCGTAGGATGGGGTTCTTGATATGCTCTGTTTCCTGTGGTGGTAGAATATTTGTTATCTGAGTGAATTTATTTGGTTTTGGTTAGTGATGCTTGTTGTGGGTAGTGACCGTCATCTTTTTTGTTGTTCCTTTGGACTTCCCAGAGGAACGTACATTACAAATCGTTTCCCCCTTATGCTTGTCATGCACACAGCAGAAGGAGTGACCAGTGTTAATTAGGTAACAGTTTGTGGGTTTGAAACATTCCATTAACGAGGTGTGTTGTGACTCAATATGGCGACCACATGTACTACTTCGCCCCTGTTCCCTTCCCGGTAACACGTAATATGCCAATTGTTTAATTTACCTCTTGTACTTCTCCGTAGTTCTTAGTGTAGTTTCTGAGCATTCATAAGGTTGTGTTGTGATTATTGACTGCAGGAGGAAGAACATCCAGGACATTGTCCAGTGGCTGAAGAAACGCACAGACCCCCAGCATGACTCTGGACTCTGTATAGCTTGCAGACGTTTATCGACGAGCAATTATGTAAGCTGTCATTGGTTATTTCGAGGATGAAAAGTCTGATAAGGCAACCACCTACATCAACACAGCAGACCGTTGATGACTCTCTTTCATACGTATCGTCACACAAAGGCAGTCACAGAAGGCTGGAGGCTACTGTAGACAGTGTGGTGGTCTACAAGAAGTTTGACAACGGGCGTGCTGTCTACGATGGCTCGTGGACCACAGAGGACCTTTTGACCTTTGTTGCGGAGAGCAGCGGCCTCTTGGTGACTAAGTTCTCGATGAGTAGGTATTGGCTGATGTGGTGGCGTTGGCAAGTGTAATGTGGCCGTGTTTTTAATTTCCTTCTTGTTAGACTGCCCCCAAGATTTCGGAGGTAAGCTGAAGACCCACTGCTTCCTCTTCAGGAGAGGATGAAGAGCTACTAGAGACTCTGACTACTGCGGCTGCTGGACTCAAGGTAAATGTAAGGTGGGCATCGATTAAAGTTTTTGCGGATACAATTGAGCGTGCTCAGTGACTTGGTCAGAACACTGGCTTCTCTCCTATTGTGGTTGTGGCCTTGTGGCTACAGGTTTAAACTGACTTGTTCCCACCCAGTCGAATATCACCTGAGGCACTCGGTGTTGTCAGAATGGGGATTGTTGATTCACATAATTCTGTCTCAGAAAATTTGGGTACTTATTGGAAAGCTTTATAACCTTAATTTCCTCTCTTCTTCTCTCCTTTTTTTTTCCCCTCGCTCTCCAGAAGTCTGGGTAAAGGGTACCAATAAACCTAACAATTGTGGAGTTTTCATGGAGAAGCTTTCTGTTAATTTAAAAATATATTTCTTAATTTGTTATTCCCTCCTTCTTGTTTCGTAGAGTTTGTTTGGTCCAAATTGACACGGATTACGAGGCTCTGAGCGTGTGGTGGGGTAATTTTGGGCATGAGGCCAGTAACCCTCCCAACTTGCAGATCATCAACCTCGAAGAATACATGCAGAAGTTTGTGCCCCCCTTGAGGCATCAAATGCTGAATAGCTGAAAGAAATGGGTGGCAAGCTACTTGGATGGCAACCTCAAGGTACTTGTTGCTTATTCGTATTTGTGTTCTCCATACTCTCATTATTTTTCAGTGTTTTTCTACTCATGTTTATCTGTGTGTAGGCGCGACTTTCCATTTGGTGTAGGGGTGTAATTTGTGGGTTTATTGGCATTCCTCAACCTAACTCAATGCCTGTGGGTTGTTCAATATTTATTTCTTGGTCGTGAATATTGTAAATATATCATCCATAAGTATATTTATTATAGTTTATTTGCTTAAAAAACACTTGGTTAGTGTTTTCCATCAGCCCCTCTGATACAGATTACGTTTCCTGAGACTGGGATGCTGAGGCCTGTGAAGGTTCTTGTTGGCAAGAACTAGATTAAGTACATCAGACAAGACAAGGAAATGTCTTTGTGTAATTTGTGGCTAATGTTGATATTTGAGAGAATCTTTTTTATTTGTCGTTTCTCCTTGCCACAGAACGCCCCATGGTGCGGCATTGCAAGCAGCGGCCCCCCTCTGGGACAAACTTTGCAAGCACTTTAACTAACATGAGGAAATTAATGATAGCCACGAAAGATGGATTCCACTAAAAATGAGATCGAGTCATAGTGTGTGGAAGGTGTCCCTACCCTCAATATGATCACCAAGGACACGAAGGTACGATAGAGTATCCCTTTATTCTTTAATTTCTTTCTGGTGCTCTGGTCCGAGTTAAATTAACTGTTTAGCGCTTGGATTTAAATTCTACGCTTGCAAAACGTATGAATGTACAGGGAGTAGTTCCTGTAATACCTGAGGTTTCTTTTTGGTGTGTGTTTTGTTTATTTATTCCTTCCTTGGTTTTTTTTTAGGTTCTGGATTATATGAGGTCGTACTTTCAATGACTGAAGAAATACGTGAGGATTATCTTGGCTGGCAAGAAGCGCGGACGCAGGATTATTTGATGAAGGAGATTAATTGATGATATGGGGGCATGGAAGACATTGAGGGCATGGAAGAATGATGGAGAAGATACACTGGATGACACGGATGGTGAAATGACGCTCTCTCCAAGCATGAGCTGTATACAACTACTTTATGATTTCACTTTTTTTTTTTCCCTTCTCGTCATAGTTTTCCAATTTCTATAATACCCATTATCTTTTAAATTTTTTTTATTATTGGCTAATGGGCAGTCAATCTTGGGTTTTTGTTCTAGTCAAAATATTTTACTATTCTGAATAATCTGTCACATTTTTGAATTTAAAATTCTTTAAAATCATTTATAATTTTGACTACAAACTTTGGGATCATTCGATCAAAGACACCAGTGCAGGTATGGGTTGCATACACTGCTGGAAGATGGGACCTATACCTCCACCCCCCCCCCCCCCCCCCCCCCCCCCCAAAACAATCAAAATTGTACATTTTGAATGCGTTTCGTTTTTTTCTTCACTCTCTACTACCACATCTAAGTCTCTTTTGTCAATGCAGAAGAGATTTTGAACCTCCCTCGCCAATAAATCAGATAATTTATTTTGAATGTCTGGATTTTACTGCCCCGCGCCCCTTCTAAAAATTCTAACCAGATTGGAACACACAAAAAACCCCATCCATTCCTTGTTCAACAAGGACCACAATATTTCATTTGAAAGATTCGACTGAAATTTTTCCATCACTGACAAGCATTTTTCCGAAAGAACATCAAATAGGAAATTCTGACAAATTGATGTCCTTTTACTTCTTCCTTTCCGCAACAGACTCACTCATACTGCAGTTACCATAAAACACAAGGAAATGCCCTAAATCCAGTGCACAACCAGCCCACAATAGCATTCAAGTCACAATACTGTCCCCAACAGATGCAAGCACACTTCAAAACAACTCAGTAGATAAACAAGCGTTAATGATCCATCTACTACTATTGCTATTGCAACCTTCACAACATGCCTTTAACCTTAGAAATAGTTTTTTGCACATAAGCATCTCCTACTTGGTACAACTACTTGGCAACAGCCAACTTACATCCATGTTCCTAGATTATTAATTTCCTGACTCAATCATGGTACATTAACTGGTAGTCAACTGCGGAGGCTGCCATAAAAGGCCTCAATCATTCTGCAGTTTTTCCATAAAAATAGATGAACATTTGTTCTGCAATGAAACGTCTCACCAGCTGACTAATATGGTGCATTCTTTGCTTAAAGTATCATTAGCTGACCCAATTAACAGCGTAACAAATGAACTGAGGAAGCACACAGTAAGACAATTAGGTAAAGTGATGAATGACATGCTTGTATTCAAAATGTGCAACACCACGAGGACACATGAGAAGCATTTTCAACAACTCTACTCCTCAAAGGACTTTTCAAGTATAGTCACGGTTGTAAGTAATTTAGTGCAACTCATGCAATATTATAGTGTACAAGTTCCTACCAATTCTCGTGCATCTCTCTCTGTATAAAGAACTATAATAATAGCACATTTTCCTCTTTTTAACAGCCAATATAGTTAATTATAACTTAACCCGACGTTTCGACTTCTGGCCGAAGTCCTCTTCAGGGGTCAACTGAGGTCGAACTCTCCGTGGTGATATAACAACACAATGTAAGCAGCAAGAATTCTTGAGGGTACGCTTACTGTTTATTATATCCTGGAGGGTAATAGGTTTAGAGCTTCCAGGATGCTGGCTGTCCATGCTGCATGCATATCACCCTCCAGGATATAATAAACAGTAAGCATACTGTCGAGAAACCTTGCTGTTTACATTGTGTTATTATATCACCACAGAGAGTTGAACTTCAGTTGACTCCTGAAGAGGACTTCGGCAAGAAGTCGAAACGTCTGGTTAAGTTATAAACTATATTGGCTGTTAAAAAGAGAAAAAATTGCTATTAACACCAACCTACTTTACCTTTTGTTGGAACCACTTCATGGCTTCTTCCTTAGACACCTTCTGTTTGTTGCCCACTCTTCCCTTCTTCCTTTTTCTGTAAGCCACTCTGTTTCCGGCTCGACACAACACAATGTAGAAGTCCATGCCATAGATACCAATGCTTGGGTCATATTTGATGCCCAAATCAATGTGCTCTTGGATACCAAATCCAAAATTGCCCTCTTTAGAGAAGTTGTCCTTTCTCAACTCGTATTCTCTGACTTTCAGACCCTTTTCCAGAATGTCTTCAGCCTTGGGGCCTCTCACAGTGCAGTGAACAGCTATCTTCTCATTTCGGCGAATGCCAAAGGACCTCACAGTGAACCGAGCTACAAAAGTTTCACATAAAAAGGAATATTTTTTGACATAAATGAAATGCACACTTGCCTCTGTACTATGATATATAACACTGTGTGGGGTATTATATGCGACTATAATGTGGGTGTCAATATTACAAACATAAGTTCTGATCAGATTTCTTACAAACTACCCAACATTATATTCGAGTGACTTGATTTGCAGCTTTAATATGCACTATTGGGAACAGTACACACAGCTAGTAACATAAATACACCAAATGAGCAAATTGTTTCCTCGTTGTGCAGTTAGGTAAAGGGTGGCATGTCACTGGACAGGCGTACGCATGCCACATAAGATTAAATTCACCTCTGGTCTGGAAAAATGCTTGCATCTGGTGCACTCTTAAATGTTCAAGTTGGACACTATTATTCACCTTTTGAATACACTGGGGTCTGTCCAGTCAATGCTTCAAGCCGCTCTAGTGAGCCTATCACCGCTCTCCCCAACACATACATTCAGGCAGAGCTTCTGCACCCGCAGCTCCCTCATACTGTTGTCCTTACGATCCTGAAATAAGCAAGTACATAAGTCACCCTCTAGAAGCATAACTATAACACTAGACATCATTAAAACTAGTGGAAGACTAAATGCCTGAATATTCTTAACATAATCAAAATATCAGAACAGATTCTCATCTTTATCAACTAATACAACATGGATACTTCACACACATGTCCACTTACGGCCATTGCCCCTCTCTTTCCAGAAAGTCCAAAGGACGATTTTGGCGCATGCGCGTGATTAAAAGGTCATCAATAAATGTAACCGGCCGGGTCCATTTTTCGAGAGCAAGAGGGAGATGAGAAGAGTTTTGCTATTTCTGATTGTCGTGGTTGCTGCAGCACTAGCGGCTCCAAAGTCAGAGTTTGATGGTAGGTATAAAAGACATGTGAGAAAAGCAAGCAGAAAAACATGGTAGTGTTTTATTGATTAGCTGCAGTAGCTAGCTAGTAATTGGCTGGTGTATTTTATTTTTATTTATTTTTTTTTTAATATTAATTAGCAACATACTACTTGATGTTCTTTCCAGGAACCATTCGTTATGATGGCAAGGGAAGATACGAAGCCTACATGATTCCTCCTTATCATTCTAACCATGCCTCCTTCTTAGAGCGAAACCCAAGCTCTGGTTCTCTCCTAATGGCATGGTTCAGTGGTACGGCTGAAGGAGCCAACAAGTGTTCCATTGTAGTGGCCAATCTTCCTCCAAATAGCACTCAATGGTCCAAGTCCACACTTGTGTCACAGCAAGATGGGTACTCCAACCAAAATCCAGTTCTATTCTATGATTCACGTATAAATAACTTCAGACTGTACCATAGCCATCAGAAGGCCTCCATATCAATGGTGGATGAGAGTAAGGTTGGAGGGGGGGAGAGTACTTCCACCATTTGGAGCTGCCAAAGCCAGGACCAGCTAGGCACACAGTGGACTGAACCAAAGGAACTGCTCAAGGAGCTGGGGTCGTTTGATAGAAACAGAATAATATCATCTCTTCAGTCCAACACACTTATCTTTCCCATTTATTATGCAGGTAGTGATTAATTAATTGTAGTTGTATTTAGCTTTTACAACCTGCACCAGTACACTAAAGGTTATACTAATTTATTTCATATCTTTCACTCGGCCAGGTTATTTTGTTTTGCTAATTTACAAGAACTTTGTTTCCTATTAATGTGTCCATGAATAATAACAATGAATATTGTTAAAATTGGGGGAGAGGGATGACATTTGGCCCTATTCATTCCCCTGAATCAGCCCAGCAGTAAACAAATATTAGTTGCTTAGAGTGGTTCTTAGTGGATAGTTTGGTATAAAGTATGATATGCTTTACATTTATTATTTATTGTCACGGATATAAGTATAATCTTGTTTTGATTCTTAGTCAAAGACAGTTCCAACCAATACTCAGCCATGGAGATAAGTTCAGATCACATCACATGGAAAGATTATAAGGTCAATAACTCAAACTACCTGGTACAGCCTTCTGTGGTCAGACCTAAACCTGAGGACCCAGGTTTGCTAGCCTTCTTCAGAGACAGAAGGGCGGAGCACATTTATTGGGCTACTTCCTCAGACGAAGGGAAAAGCTGGACATCACCGAAGAAGACGGTGCTGCCAAACAACAATGCAGCCATCCAAGCACACGTTCTCATTAGTGGTAAACTAGCCATTGTTTTCAACCCTACCACACATGGAAGGAATGTCATCAGGATAGCTCTGTCAACTGATGGTGGATTGTCATGGCCTGCATACAGGGATCTCGAGGACTCCACAGAAAGCTCAGATGAATTCAGCTACCCAACCTTGCTCCAGTCTCCAGATGGATACATCCATGTATCTTATACTTATAAGAGAGAGACTATTAAATATTCTAAGTTTATGGAAAGTTGGATTGTTGAAAAGGACTGACTAAATTTATGTATTTGTTCATTTAAAATTTACTATTGGGTTGTGTAAGTTGATATTAGAGTTGTTATTTTTCATTTTTTTATATTTATCCCAAATACCACAATTTTCAGCTCTATATCTCCATATAGCTACTGCAATGAACATTACTTTATTAGCCACTGTAGTACATTGGGTTCAGAAAAGTTAACACTAACAAGTTTTTGTGAAAGGGCTAGCCTTCTATACTCTATCAGATTTGCTACTAGTATACAAACATACATGTACATTTAAGTACTAGTGGTGCGCTCGAATAGCGCAAATGCATGGCGAGCGAGTAAATATATGAGTATAGGTAAAGATGATTTGTGAAGGAAATCGCTAAATAATAGCAATGATTAGGCATGAAGAGTTAACAATAACAGAATTACCTGAATAAACTTCGAACGCAGTGGCAAAGAAGCGCAGCTTGACAATTTGCCATTCAGTCTTTCGCCAAGAAGAGAGTAGCTATAAACTTTTTGGTTGAAACAAAGTTGATTCTCCGTGCTCGTTAATTGAAAAATACCGGAACTGTAAACGCTTTACCTAACTTACGTAATTAGAAGCGCGGGCGAAATTTTTTGACGTACGCATACATACCTACATATATTATATATATATATATCTGAAATCTCAATTGAACACGACTGATAGTCAGCTTCGCTCGCTTCGCTCGCTCGCTGAATAACTGTACATACCATGACTAACCCCTGATAATATCTCAATCACTGCCAATTACGTTTGTAAATATTTATACCCCTCTAATTCCCTTGAATAAAAAGGGGGGTGGGAGGTGGGAGCCAATCACTAATGTTTAGTGATTACTACTTGATATTAGTGGGAATGTAGTGTACTACCAAATTCATGATGGGTGGGGGGGGGGGGGGGGGGGGGGGGGGTGAAAGTAGTGCAGAATGGGTTTATAATTTAATAGGTTTTTACATTCATGATAATGTATGTGGCTGAAATTACAAGCTTTTGTTTTTCTTCTTTAGATCTGTTTTACATCTGTTTTATATTCCTGGAATAGAAACTCGATTGTCCCTCATCCACTTTCGAATGCATTGCAGAATAAGTTCAGCTTGTGGCTGTGAGGCATTTCGCAGTATCTGTGTGACTTCACCAAGCATCTCTTTTGGCTCATGCCCAGCAATTACCAGCTGAAAGACACCCACACATGCTCCCCTCTTTCCCTCCCAGTACTCTGGGCTGGGGTCCAGTTTCTCCATGATGTCAAAAGCTTTTGCTGAATAGATGAACTGCCCCATTCTATAGCAATCATTGGCGATAAGTTGCAGCAGGTGGAAGGAGTCTCCTGATGGAGGCATCTTGAGATACATTTCCCACGCCAACTGAGGCTTGCCGTTCATAATGTCTATTAAAGAGAATATTTGAGTGAGTAAGATTGACCAATCACATAAATCCCCAGTACAGACGTGCACTCAAACATCACTACAATAATTTTCATCGTCATTGCTTGTAATTTTTTACTATTCTCTGTTGCCACTTTTTAGTTGAGAGATTGTAAACACTAACAAGAGGGTGTTGATTATAGCAACTAAGTTACTGCTGCCACATGTATTCAAGTTGAGTGTGTGTGTGTTTGGCAAGAATTAGAAACCCCAATATAGCTACATATATAAAGTTACAGATAGTTGCTAATGCCTATCACATGGTTTGTGTGTAAAAACTTACGGCATCTAGACAACCAAGTGATATACACTGGATCATTCTTGAATTGCTCTGAGTTGATGAGCAGAAACACTTCCTCAGCTTCTTGGAAGTTTCCAATAGCAGCTTTGGCCTGGGCGTAATTGAAGTTGAAGGAATCAGCATTGAAAAAATAACTCTAAACAGAACAATATTTTCTTTTTAATATTGAATATGATTAATGCTATTCATGGCTGGCCACCTTGACTGAATTCAAGTAGGTCAATACATCGTCAAACTGCCGCATCAGAAAGAAGCACGAGGCCATACATTGACGACCAGGGATAGTATCTATAAATACACAACAAATGTACGGTATTACATGCAAGGGTGGGGGGGGGGGGGGGGGGGGTGGCGGAATACTATGACAGTAAATAACAACATACCACATTCACTTGCAGATGTTCCTACCAACTGAAATAACTGCTGAGCCAAGTCAAGGTTCTCTCTCTGAAAAAAAAATTATAATCCCAGCAGGTAAGAAAAAGAAAATCAAACTATTTAATCTTACTGAGCCTCTTTCCTGTCCCACCAATGTATTAGCAACAGCTTTTAAAATGTATTCCTGTGGTGTATTGGGCTCCATGTCTTCTATTAGTGCATATCCTTCCTCGACGCTTCCTATAAAAAATATCACAAAAATACTCACTCATTGTTGTTGTTGTTGTTTTTGTTTTTTATTTGCCTGTTCTTAGATAGTAGATGGCAAGGTTAAGTTTAGCTTCTGCAATTACATCGATGAGCTGTGGAAAAACTTGTAAAGCGCCTTCTCCACCTCTAAAAATAACCTGAAATTCAATTTACAGAACTAGTTAAACCAGTTATTACTCATTATGAAATTATTAATATACCGAGGCATTATCCCATATTGCGAAAAATACTTACTAGGTTATGTTTGAGCAAATCTCTGGCGAAGGTGAAAGATGATGTTGCCATATCCATCAAAACTTTCAATTCAGCCTAATATATACATAATTCATTGAAGTTAGCTATTATTTGCAGGCGATTGAAAATTTAAGAAAATAATGTTGTTCAGATGGTGTTGTAGATACTTGTTGGGGGTAACATCCATCAAATCTTACTTCAGCAGCTTTCCCATTGTACAGCTTGTAATAGTTGCAGGCTTTCAGGTTGATAGCTATTGCACTATCTGGGTTGGACTGAACATAGCCAGCTAGAACTTCCTGAGAAACATCATAGTAATCCAGCTTGTGATAGCACATAGCTAAGTATACATTCAAGGCTACCATTTCTCTATAACAAATAAGGTGAGACAACAAATAATAAGCAGACAACCCAAATTGTTTCCTTACCTATTTTCCATTAACACTTTCTTGTATATATCAATTGCTTCCTGATAGTGAGTTCTGAGGTAATGAATGGCTGCCAGACTTAGTTGGTCTTCAATTACATTCTTTAACTTTTGATGATAAGTCATAAGTTTCTTTTCCTCATTGAGCTAAAAGATGCGACAATAATATATATAATTGGTATGCTTACTAATAAACACATTTCTTACTTTGTACGACAAGTGAAATAGCAGCCTGTTCTTCAAGCAAGTATCTGGGGTAACTGAATAAAAGGCATTGTGTAATCAGTCACTTAGTGATGCTCATCAAATTGAGTCCCACCCAAACCGAAGAACTCTTGACTTTTTTTTTATTTTTATTTTTTTATTTTTTATTTTTTTATTTTTTATTTTACAAAAATTGTTAAAGTCCCAGTTGTTAATTATCCTGTTGGACATTGTGCTTTAGGAGCCAAAGAAGTCAGTAAAAAATATTGGGAATGGGAAATAAAACTCAAGTTTCTCTCTAAAACCAGATTTTAAATTTGTCATTTTAGATCCATAGTGGGCGGTCCTATTCTTACACCACAGAACAACAGAGGATATAGTGAGAAGGCCACAGAAGCCAAGAATAGGATCATAAAATCAGGGTTTTATTCAGGATATTTTGCTGGGTGTGAGAGACACTGTGCATACTTAGCCACACCCATTTTAACCCACAATACTTTGATTCACAGCTGTATGAGAGTATATGCATCACATTAGCTTCACACTAATTAGTGTTTGGTCACATGCATAACAAAAATTCTGGAGGGGGTGAGATTCTAAGCCAACCCTCTTCCCCCCCTCCTCCCCCAACTACTTTAGAACTCATAAGAACAAAAACAAATAGGACAAAAGCGATGTCTAAATATTCCAAGAAATGCAGCAAATGATGATCAAATTGTATATCACATCACCTAACCAAGCCTTGTTTTCATCTCAGAGGTTTGCTAAGCAATCAACTTGCTTAGCATCCTCACTACCCATTACTGGGCATAGCATCTTAAATCATTCTAGCCCAATGGATAGTCTAAATCAACTCTGGGCTCTTGTGCTCAACTGTTTAGTTTCCCCAGAATTATCAAAAGCTGGCTGATAATTGTGTATGATTTATATATGTAGCTACTTATGTTTTCTGAAATGGCATTTTCTCTGTTCTCAACAGCCATTTCATAATGTAACTAAGATACAAAGTTCTGAAGGTCAGGGGATGTTATTTATAGTGGCAATTATAAATTAAAAAAAGTTGAGACCACTGTGCGATTACAATTCTCAGTTCCAACATATAATACATGTGACGTAAGAAATCTCCAGTTCTTTCCATAATTGTATTGTCACATTGATATACTGTTTATGCTAGCAGTAAAACTAACCTTTTTCAATGGCATCATTAGCTTCTTCATACATTCCAAGCATAAAATAGCAGCAGGCTAAGTTGGAATTGTTCACATTCTGATCTAGCCCTCCTCTTCCAGAAAGAGACTCATATTCCTGCATAATATACTTACTGAACTAAATCTCCATCGTATTTGTTCTCAGTCTACCTGAAGTGCCTTTTGATAGTTTCCACTGTGGAAGTAGCAGTATGCCATCCACTGACAGTCTTCAATTTTGTCACGTCCTGAGCTGCGCCCAAACTAGGAAAGAGGAATTCAATGCAAAAATTATGGTAGTTTGTAAACAAATGTAAAAAAATAGCAAATCACTAATCAAAAGTCTCAAAAATTTGCAAATTTTTTTTTGTGGAAGTTGCAAAGTAATAGCTTTGTTATAAATACAATACTTCAGTGCTTACAGGTGCCAAGTATAAAATTGAATTTTTACTCTACTTTGTGATTACCACTACGCTACATAATTCTAGCTATCACAATAAAAAAATACATGATTGGCAAATATACTTACTTCCAATAATGTAATGGCTCCTACATAGTCTCTTGTCTTGATAAAATCTTCAAGTTTTGGAATATTCTTTTTGTTCTTCTTTTCAGATTTACTTGCTCCAGTTTCCGCTTTTGTTTTGGCAGGTTTTGATCTTGACAGGTTCTGTCAATACGTTATAATTATAAACATAGGGCAACAGATTTGGATTCTTACCATTTTTAAAAAGTTCTTTGTGGCGCTTTTCTCTCTTCCACCCTCCACCTTTTCTTTATTTATTAGCGGGCTCTGACTAGAGCTTGTTAACTATGTTTATCGGTATCGCCTTCAGTTGCCAATAGTTACCTCTATTTAACCGCACATCCCGTACTCACAAATTCCGCTTGAAGTAATTTTTGACTAGAATGAAGCCGGGAGTTTTGAGGCAGTAAACTTCTTGGTCCGTCTAGGTCATCCTGAGTGTTTATTACTGCTTGGAATGGCTGCATCTACCATATATTGGACGGCCGCTAACCAAGATAACAGCGGGTCTAGATCCATAAAAAACAATACTATTAAAAGCATAGATTCTGGAAGTACTTCAGTAGATGAAGGAGAAAGCGAAGACATGAGGTCATATATTCTCCCCAAAATTGTTGAATTCGGCTTTCATCCCGTGTGTTCAGATCAGATTAGGATTAGTGAAGATGGATTAAGAGCTGAAAAGAAGGATCCTGGTTTGCACTATGCCCATGGAGTAGCTTATGGGGCCAGATCATTGAAGGGCACCTCAGAGTTCGAGGTGATTCTATGTGACTATGGTACAGGCTGGTCGGGGACCTTAAAACTAGGAGTTGCCAAGTTTAAAATAGGTCACTCTCTCCAGTCGAAGGACATACCAAGATACTCTCCAGAAGGCATGAACCACTGTGTTTGGAGCTCGGACAAAATCCATAATAGACTTCATCCCAGTCAGCCAAATTTGTTTGAAAAGTCATATGGAAAGAGAAACCTAGATGAGTTAGTCACAGGAGATAGGTTGGGACTGAGACTTTCTTCAGACGGTAGACTGGTGTTCTTTATTAACGGGAAGTGCCAAGGATTGGCTGCAGAAAGTGTTTATGAACTAGGATATGATGTGTTTCCAGTGGTGGATCATTATGCCAACTGCAAGGCAACTGTGGTCTCAAGAGCTGGTAAGTTAACATTCTTCTACTGTGGGTACTTTTAGCATTTTTGTGGAATAAACATGAGTTCCTACCACTTTTCATAATACTGATTAGGTATAGGAATTCAAAAATGTGTTTCATCTTGCCAACTCCAAGGTGCTCTACTTGTACATTAATGTACCACCACTCATCTTAAATAGGCTCGTTCATGTAATTAGTGATTTACCTTTAAGAGTATATGTGACTGATTTTTCTTAGAGAAAATTTATTTTGGCTTTGATAGTATTGTTGATGTAGCTAGTATTTAACTGATTTTAGGTTGTGATGGTTTGTTGATAGACCTCTCATTCCGTTCAAGGAAGCTTAGTGTACACTTTCTTAAATGTATCAAACAAATCTGGTAAAAAGTGTTTGAACTAGTTTAGGTCTGTGTAGTGCTCACTGCATTCAAGTAGTCTTTTGCCAGGGTACTAACAGTTTATTAAACATTGACATAATCTCTCCCAAAGTACATGCTGGAATACACTGTGGCAATGCAAGAACTCTGTTATTATCCTTCAGCTCTCATCCTAAACTGTCCCTCTTCGCCCCTCGCCCCCTTTCCTTAAAATTAATAAAAAAATTAAACAACAAGTATAATGAAGCATGGGGACGGCATTAGCATTAGCTGTAGTCTGCTTGTTGGTGCACCTTTATCTTAATTTGTTTGTTTTTCTTTGCAGTGATCAGGCAGGATATCAGTCTAGAAGAAATGTGCTTTCAGAAACTATCACTGTGGATAAATGGATCAAAAAATGCGGAAAAGCTACCCCTTCCAAATAGGCTAATTACTGAGCTGAAAAAATTCATAATCAATGACTGAGTCATATCTCACGAATAGTTTTTAATAATTTTTTTTTTTATTAATTTATTATTTGCAACATGTACATCAATTCTAGTCACGTATGAAGCAGATATAATACTGTTTTATCAGAGAAGATATGAAATTAGTACGTACCTTTACAGTCTGTGAACTTTTAGGCATCACAAAGAAACAATATTTGCTGGTACATTTTTGAGTGAACTAATTAATTTTACTGTGGAGTAAGCAAAGAAAAAATTGTGAATTTAAACTTATACAGAATGCAACAAGAAAACAATGAGTAACAACATAAAAACCTGGGTTTAATTTCAGTGGTTTGATCATTGTACTGCCAGAAGCCAGACTACTACTACTACTGTTGCATTAGAAACCACATATATCACAATGGCAATGGATACTTATAATGCGTTTGGGACTACAGATTGTCACGTGGTGTAGCTTAGCTACACTGTAGCTATATTGTTTCGTAGCGTGAGACTACAAGTGTTATAAAATATTCTCTAATGGACCGCATTGAAGATGCATTGAAGATGCATGAAAACAATTGATTGCCTAAAACGTTCCTCCACCCGCAAGCTATGAAGGATATCCAGGTCACTTAACTCCGGATGTTAGAAGTACTCCATCAGCAAGTTTAAGTGCAGACCTGTCGTACCGGACATCCCGACTTTAAATATAAAAACCACCTCGCGGCCACGAATTTCTAGGGTTGTGGTTTCTGTACTTCGCTCCAATTTACTGTAGGTCTAATTATAAGTGTTCCAGCATTATCTAAAAAAAAAACATTCTTCAGTAGCTACTGGCCCTGCCTGCATTCTAGCTACTGGCCCTGCCTGCATTCTAGCTACTGGCCCTGCCTGCATTCGAGCCCTCTCGCCTTTTGAGCAGCCTGCAGCTATGTCGGACCGTTCAGCAGATAATTTTACACCCAGGAGGCCCAGGAGAAGGAATGCCCTCAGAAGGCAAATAGTCGCCATCAAAGGACACAAGTTTGTTTTGAATTATTTCCCAAGCTTCACCTTCTGTGGACACTGCACTCATTTTTTATGGTAACCATAGAGATTCAGTAGCTGTAGCTTTACTGCAGTTGAATAATAAGCAATGACTTCTGTACTGAAACTCTGATTGTATACTGGTACTTGAAAAGATAGTATCGGATTTATTTTTTAATCTGTAAGGCTTCCATTACCATTCAAAGTTCAGCAGTGTGTTCTTGTGTTGCACTATTTGTTCTGACCTTCCTCAATTCCTTATGTGTTTGCTGACATGAAATGGAACTTACTATTTTATTTATTTACTTGCTTGTTGTTCATCTGTACATTTATTTTATTATTCATTTGTTAGTTTGTTTTTTTCTCTTGCTTTCTTACTATTATTTATCTATAATATTCATGCATTCCATCATTTTTTTTACATAATATTCTTAATATTTTTACCATTCATAGGGGTGTGACTGGGCCACAAGGATACAAATGCTTGAGTGAGTTCTCTGCATTTTCTATCTCCCACTACGTAGTTGTTAATGTTGTTGTTATACTTTTATTATAGATTGCAATTTCTCTGTCCACGATAGGTGTCTAGAATATGTGTCTTTCTCTTGTCCAGGATCATCGACACCTAGAGGAGTGAGTTTTACTTTCATTAATTGCAGCTGCAGAGGAGCAACTCTAAAGCACTTATTATTATATTTTAAATTTTTTTGATAAGAAGTCTCTAATGGACAAATAAATTGAAGTCTTTGGTTAGTTTACATAAGTCTGTGATTAATTTAGATAGGTTCTTGGTAAGGCAGTAACTTCATTCTCCCACGCTTATGAATATCATTGACAATAATGCTTCCAGTCCAAAATACATATGTATATAATAATAAGTGATTCTGGACAATCATGATTGTGCCACTATGTCATAAGTGAATGTGTGATGCTGGCAGTCAATGCTGTAATTGTAGCTCAGTGGCAGCCACCAAGTTAGACCAACACACGATTTAGTTTTATGGAGTGCGAGTTGTTAAGTAATGATCAAAGGGTCCGTTTACTGGCTCAACTTTCTGCACTATCTAACTGTTAGTGGATATGAACAAATAAATATATAGTGGGGGTGAGTTTAAAAAAAAAAGTTTTGAAGTGAGCAAAAAAAAATGGCTATATTTTAATAAAAAGGTTTGCCTAATTATTAATTATTTCTACCTGATTGTGTTAGTAGAATTAACTTCCAAACTACTATGACGGTGTGTATTCATAAATAATTCATTAGCTGGGAGGAGTTGGTAAAGTGTCATCATTACCGAGGCCGAGTCAAAAAATAAGGGAGAAAAAGCGTCGACGGTGGTGACGATGATGGTGTATATATCCATGTAAAAGTGAGAGAAAAAGCGGACTCACTGGTATAACTAAACAAAATGGTACAGGATTATACTATGGATAAAATTGTAATTTACAAAAGTTTGTACATCAAGCATCTGTGTGTGACGGGTACTTGCTAGTATTATTATTACGTATTATTATTTTATTATTATTAGTAGTAGTTGTAGTAGTAGTTGTAGTAGTAGTTGTTGTAGTAGTAGTAGTTGTAGTAGTAGTAGTATTAGTAGTATTAGTATTATTATTATTGCTACTACTATTATTTCCAGGACCATGATCCTCACAATTTTAAGAGCACCACTTACCACAAGCCCACATGGTGTGACTATTGCGGCACAATGCTGTACGGGATCATTCGTCAGGGGAAACAGTGCACCATGTGTGGCTTGAACGTCCACCATCGCTGCGTCAAACAGGTCCCTAATTCTTGCGGGCAAGGAACTATGGGAGAACCCAATGGGAGAATAAGAATCACTTTCTCCTCCATTCAAATGGAGGAGTCCCATCACAGGATTGACATTTTAGGTGAGATCAGAGGAGGAAAGATGAAACCTAAAAGGAGGATGGAGAGGGGGTGGGTGGGGGGGGGGGGGGGGGGGGGTTAGGTATTTTGGTGACCTTTTAAAAATTAGAATTCACTTTTGTGATTACTTGGCTACTCCAGTTTGTGTGGAACTTGTGGGGGGAGGAAGCTTGTGGTGAAGTCATGCTAGAGGTTGTAGAGGCAAGTAATTAACAAGAGTTGTAGCTTGCCCTGTAGGACTTTTCCCCCCTACAACATCCTGAATAAGAGACTAAACAGGGTGTGTTTATATCTACACAGTGATACAGCACATCTGAAAACGAGGGTGAAGTGATACCTATTTTGACTTCATGTATCATTGATTTGGGTCTAACTAAGTTTTATTGTTATTTCTTGTCAGTTCATGAATGCCGCAATCTTCCTGCGATGGATACCAATGGTCTAGCAGACCCGTATGTGGTAGTCAGCCATTCATACTCCGGTGCTACCTCTGCTTTCCAACAAAAGTCTGAAAGGAGAGAAAACACTTTGAATCCAAATTTTGAGGAGAATTTTTTCTTGTAAGTTTTTTTTTTAGCTCTCTCTCTATATAAATATACACATATATGTTATTTCCTTGATGCTTTAAGGTTTATATCTTAATCCTGATAGCTATATGTTCTTGTTTAAGGCCATCTAAGCACTTATCTATACTGCCTTACTGTTGTACTTCTCACAATCTTACAATTGCTCTAGCTCTGGTTCAGTTCACACATTTACTACTTTGTTGTAGCCCTACTGGTAATCTGAATGACTGGTTCATTCTTACGTCCAAGTCTAAATAAAATAACTCAATAAATTAATAGTACACACACACACACACACACACACTCACTCACTCATACACACACACACACACACCACAAGTGCAACACACAAACACATGTGCAACTCAAGTGCATAGCTCAGTGACCCTGCACGGATTATTACAAATGCTACAGTTCACAATGTTGCCTATTCAAAAGTACTCTAAATAGAAAAGCTAGAATGGATTACCATTATTAGGAACAAGAACATTTATGATAAATATTTCTGGACCATGCATATGTACTTCATCACAAATTAAATTCTTGAACAAAGCTCGAAGCTTCCAATCAACACTATATGTGTTCCTGTGCAAATCAGTTGGCACTTGAAGTAATTAACACTCTGGCCAGTTGGAAGTCTATACTGTAAACATTGTTGCATTGTTTACTCCAACCAGTTTCCCCCTAAGTGGTGGTGTCGTGGAGTAATCTGATTAGACATTTCACGTGATGACCTCTTTATTGAATTAACCAACACTCTACTTACTACAAAACATCAACATCAGAACTGGGAAAGGGGAAAAGGGAGTTATAGCAACAATTCCCTACAATTCCTAATCCCTCTTACCAGCAATAATGCCATATGGCACTTCAGATTTGATAATATGAAGTTCTGAAGACCAGACAGAGTCCATAAACTAGGAGATGAATGAGCTGTGTACTCTGTTTGGACCCATGGAAGCTCTGTGACTGTCAGAAAGTGATCTTCAGATAGTCGCGGTAACCATAAGCCCACATTGTTTCAGCTCTTCTCTTATTAACAAACTGGTCATCATAAACTTACTGGCGAAAGGATTAAAAATACACACAGCAAGTTGACTAGATTTATGGTTTGACAGTGCCTGTGGGCAATCCACTTGCTAATAACTTGGTAAAGGACGTAGTGATGAAGCTATTACAGAATGTTGGCAAAAAAAGAAATGCTATCCTTGCCCTCAGGGAAATTTTTTGATGATAGTACATATATCACTGAAATTTTGTGTATGTATTTAGTGTACTATTCCAATTAGTGTATTCCAATTAGTGTACTATTCCAATTAATGCTTTAACCCTTTTGCCGCCAGATTTATGATGACCAGCTCAGTTACTATAAAAAAAATTCTGGTGGACAGACGCTCAACAGTTAGTATTCCAATAGCCATATATTTTTGACAATCAAATATCAGTGCTTTATTTCATTTTTTATTACAGGAAGTATTACATCAGAGCAACATTTTTTTAAAAATTGGAATTTTATCTTAGAATTGATTAAAAAAAAAAACAATGAAGAATTGCCAACCGAATACAGTGCCATGTGCCGCTTATGGCGGGTAAAGGGTTAGAATTATTCAAACTATAATAAATAGAAATGCTCACTGTCCTAGGAGAGTACTTTCCTGCGCACTCACAGAGTTGAGCTTCTTCTCTTACTGAATAAAAGTTGGATTTTGTTGCATAAGGTAAGTTTACAGTAATAATAGATTGGAAATAATAGGCACTATTTTTACATTCACTGAATTTCCAATTTTGAATCTCACTGAAAAGCACTTTCCTAGGACCGAGAGCATTTCTATCTTGTTATTATGCAGCAAAATCAAAACTTTTATTTTACTACAAACTATATTTAGCCAAAAAAAAAATACATAGTTTTTTCCATCACTTTAACCAGAACAGGAAACATTTCTGTGTACAGTAAAGAGAAACCTGGGAGGTGAATGTGTTTATAGGTGTGTGTGTGTGTGTGTGTGTGTGTGTATGTGTGTGTGTATGTGTGTGTGTATGTGTGTATATGTGTGTGTGTATATGTGTGTGTGTGTATGTGTGTGTGTGTGTGTGTATGGCTTCAATTGATTCCAATAACTCTGTGAGTGAGCAGGATGTTTCTGCCATATTCAATCACTAATTATTTATTAACAGAGTGAAAATGATTATAATAGTCATCCTGTTTGTCTGTCTGTCTGTCACGCTCTGATTTTGGAGATTACTGACAATTGACTGCTGATTTAGGTATGAACTTACTCAGAACAATGATTTAAGACCTTTTGTTGTGCTACTTTCTTTTTTTTTGAGGTGATTTTTGAGAAAAAAACCAAGCTGTCAGCTCCACGTAGATTCAAGCTTTTGTAGGTAATGCCCCCTTATTATCACATCACAGTCACATGAGCAAGCAATTTCTTTTTCTGCCTGCGGGAGTTTATGTTCAAATGTTAATGAGTGCTGGAATTCAGGTGTTTTAACTTGAAACTATATACTTGTGAGAGTCTCCTGCATGTTTAGCTACTTCTTTTAGACAACAAGTAGCTATATCTACCATTTTCATAGCTTGAGCTGTATTGATACCTGATTAGGAATAGCCAAATACATTGTTTTTCTGAGAATTGGATCTGTTTTACCTAGCTAGTGTATAGTAGTGCTGAGGGTTTGCACCTTTGGTGCTTCATTTACACTGTAGTTGACTGGTGAAGGTCAGTGAATTGAAATTTCTGTCCTCGTAGTGATGTACCTGATTCTGAATTGGACAATCGTCTTCATATTAATGTCTGGGACTGGAACAAAATAACTCCAAATGACTACATCGGTGGATTCTCCATGAAAGTGGGAGAAATACTGGAGCTTACTCGAGAAGAGTCATTCTCCTCATGGTTCAAGTTGCTTAGTGAAAAACTCTCAAAGGTTACCAGCGAAAGAATCATTGTAGATGATAAAGAAGTAGCAAAGGTGAGTTTGAAAATAATGTACATAATGGACAAGAGTTAAACTATTAAAATGTAGAAAATATTCAGCTGTTTTTGTTGCTGTTGTTGCTTTTAATTGTTTGTAGTTTTGTCTAAATGAATCCCTTCACCTATGTTTTTTTTTTTCATTATTCTTACAGTTAATTTCCAATTTTCATGGGCACACCTTGGAGAATAAAAAGAATCGCTATGCCAGTGTTCGACAAGTTAGAAGAGGAAAGACGCTGGATGAAGATGCCATGTCCAAACTACTACCTAAGTCTAAACTAGACGACTTCAGCTTGCTAACACTGCTGGGCAAGGGCAGCTTTGGCAAGGTACGTCCAAGTAGTTACAAATTGAGGAGCCATAACTAAGCAGTTGTTGTCAATTTATTCATAAATTTAAATTTGATAAGACCGTGAATAGTCCATTTATTATTTTTTTGCCATAATCGTAGGTATTCCTGGCAGAGCACAAGGCTAGTAAGGAAATTTATGCCATTAAAAGCATGAAGAAAGATCTCATCGTCTTAGAGGATGATGTTGAGGGAGTACTGAATGAGCGACAGGTTTTGTCTCTGCAGAAGAAGCCTCCATTCCTCGTTGGTTTACACTCTAGCTTCCAGACCAAGGAGCACTTGTTCCTTGTCATGGAGTATGCCAGAGGTGGAGACCTCATGTTCCACATTACAGCTCTAGGCAGGTTCTCTGAAAATGAAACAAGGTATCTATTAGCATTTATAGCCATACATTGCTTTTTTGTTGTTGTTATTTTTTTTATTGGGAGACTCTATTAGATGAGTATTTACTGAAATATATGGACGGGCTAAAAGAGTAAAATATATCACTGTTGTTACTTCCATAGATTCTATGCGGCTGAGATTATCCTGGGTCTGTTGTTCTTGCACAAGTCAGGCATTATCTACAGAGACTTGAAACTGGACAATGTCATGTTGGATGCGGAGGGACACATCAAGATTGCTGACTTCGGACTCTGCAAGAGCGGTATTATTGAAGGAGTGAAGACCAACACGTTCTGTGGAACTCCAGATTACATTGCCCCTGAGGTAAGTACTTTTAGTGCCAACATTAATAAATTAGCAGATCGAAAGTCAGTATGTAACACAAAACCTATCAATCTTTGCAAGCTTGATCGACTCATAAATAGCTTTGCTAAGCATTCTTATCACCAAAAGCAAAAGTTAAATTGTAAACTATATATCTAATATTGTTTACTGACATCAAAACAATCATTTTATATGCAAACATAAATAGCTAGCCAGAATCCTACAATTTTTTTGGTGCTTGCTCAAAGTACCAGAATTTCTAAAACTTGCTGTGTAATAAGCTCAGAAAAGCAACATGTCATTTTAAATACTTTTTATTTTATTTATTTGAATAAAGAAATTATTTATTTTTAGATTCTCAGAGATGAACCATATGATGGTTCAGTAGACTGGTGGGCATTGGGCGTACTGATGTATGAAATGGTCATCGGAAGAGTGAGTTTTTTATTAGCCTGTAGCAAGATATCAGAAATATAACTGTTAAACTTTCTCTTTCAGGCTCCATTTGATCATGGTGAGGATGACTTCGATTTGGATTTCCTCTTCAATAGCATATTGAGCAGTATAGTTGCCTACCCTAAAGCACTGAGTGAACCAGCCACCAAGATCATCAAAGGGGTGAGTTTACTTGTATTTAATGTTGATTTGGTTGAACATTTACATTTTAGTTTTAGTTATAGTTTTTTGACAAAAAATATTTCAAGATTAGTTTTAGTTTTTCACTAACAAAGACTACACTTAGTTTTAGTTTTTCAAATTTACTAACTTCCATTTTAGTTTTGGTTTATTGCTAAGGGAGGGGCTGGGCTAGATAGTCCAGCAACTGCAGACTGCTGTCCAACAGTTTGCCTTAGCCAAACAATTTACTCAGGTGCTATGAAGAAATGATTAGGTAAAGGGTTTTGCTTCCTGACTACCACTGGTCATTTGTCTTCTTTCAGCGATGTCCCTGAAAATGGTTACTCATCAGCTCTATAACTTTTAGTTTTAGTTATTATCATCCGATGTGAAATTTAGTTCCAGAGTTTACTGTTTTAGGTAACTAAAATTAATTTTAGTTTTAGTTTTCGTTAACAACGCTACTTGTATGGTATAATGAAACTAGAGGTATGCTTGAGCACATGCATCAAGCAAGTTAGCCTAGAAAATTGTGTACCCATTGTTAATAAATCGTCAAGTTAGCTCTAAACTTGAACAAAAATGTAAGTAAACTAACTTTAAATAGAACAATTCAAACAAAACAAACAAACAAAAAGAAGCACTTCAAAGCTTCGTTTCATAAATTCTTGGTGTGATAATATCTAAAGATTCCATTCCCCAAGGATGACATGATTTAAATTAGTCTTTGTTAAAATACTGGTGGCTCCTTGAGACAATTGCTTCTGGTAAAGGGTTTCAATGCCATTAAATATTTTGTATCATATTTAGTTTTTGAATAAAGACCCATCTCATCGACTGGGCTGTCATCCCAGTACTGGAGAAGAAGATATCAAGAGTCATATCTTCTTTGAGGGACTAGACTGGAATAAAATAGCCAAGAAAGAAATCAGGCCACCGTTCAAACCAAAAACAGTAAGTGTACCTGGCCACTCTCCTTTTCACTTTGAATTGTTTATTATGTTTGAACTTGTAGAAAGCACTGAATTTTGATTCTGAATTCACCAAGCAGCCAGCAACTCTCTCACTTGTAAAAAGTAATGTGGTAGATGCCATTGAGCCAGAAGTCTTTGAGGGATTTTCATTTACTAATCCTGAATATGCTCTCACTCCTTAATTAAAATGTCTCAGTACACAAGAGAGGCACACTGTATCAAAGTCACACTATAGAACACATTATTCACTCTCATAATCAGTTTTCTATTATTATTATCATTATTTTTTTAATTTATTAAAACATTTTTAAATGAATGCTGCATAATTACTTTAAAGCAATAGCTGGCAGATTTTGATTGGAAAATGGAGAGAGAGGGCCTCAGTAAATTTACCTTGCAGACCAAAGCTTAAACATAGTGGCTAAATGTATGTATGGTTGTACCAACAGGGCTGTATATAATAACACTATTACAAACACTGCCACCTGAGCAAGCACTAGTCTGCCCTCAAGAAACAAAGATTCTCTTTAAATATTGGACATACAAATACTGACTGACTACTAAATGGATCTACATTGTATATAATAGCTAAAGATTTAGGTGGGTGAATCTGATAGGCTAGGAACGGATGGACAAAGGTATTCTAGGAGGACAGAGAGAAATGTAATATAAAAGCAGCTAGATGTTAACTTCAATAGTTCTAGAACTATAAATTTAATTGTTGGTCACGACGAGTACTACTACACAAAACCAAAACAGTTGAAACCCTTTACCGAGTGCATTCTCAATTTTAAGTGGTTGGGTTTAATAGTATTCATAGCGGGAAAGGGGGGGGGGGGGCGGTGGGGGGAGGAACCCCAAGGGACATTTCGAACTACACTGGAAGCCACTCCGTTCTCCGGCTGAACTGAAGTCCTAGGGACTCTCTCTCAGGCAATGTCCGATAGAGAGCTTGCGCCCAGAAGGCCCAGGAGGAGAAATGCGGTGAGGAGGCAGGTAGTAGCTATTAAAGGTCACAGATTCGTCCTGAACTATTTCAAAACTTTCACGTTCTGTGGACATTGTACGCACTTTCTATGGTAAGCTAAATTGCTCTATAAGCATAAGTGGTTAAAACTGTCAGCTATAATACTGGCAAGTTAGTTAGCCCAAGTTAGTTGAAGCTTTAGGAACCTGAGTAGTGCTTTGGCATTAAGATTTCCATATCATAGTAGCATGGCCCATCATTCAACCACTCATTGATTACTTTTGCTGTAATGTTCAGTTCTACATTATTACTAATCAAGAGAGTATATGCAGATAGCTAATACAAATCCAACTACTAGGGCTGTATATATGCTGCAAAGTCCTTCCCCTTTGTAATTATAATATCTTGTGTTGACAACTATTGAATGGCTGAAGTCTGAACTGCTGGAGCTATACGTATGTCCATTGCAAGCTGGATAATGGGTGTATCTAGGTTAGCTATAGCTCTATGACCTGTTTACAGTAGGGAAGTAAGAAGCATATTTAATAGGTTATTGTTTAGTTTACATTAAGTAAAATCTACCTATTTCCTCTAGCTGTAAATCGTTTATTTGGTGTTTAACTAAAATATCTTTTAGTTTGTTTTGTAGCATGAAATATGAACACATCGTCACTTGCCTCTTCCAATACCGAGATTTAATGTAAACGTATCTAGCGGTTGCTCTTACAGACCCGTTCCTATATCAGTTTGAAGTGCTGGCTCTGGTGCACTATAGAATTATATACTATACAATCTCTCTCAATATTTGTATTTACTGTGGGAACCAGATGAAGGGTATATAATTTTAATTTGAGTATATTTAACAGAAGTACATTATTGGTGAATAAAAATATGCTATGCATGCATATACTGCTAGTCATGACTCAGGCTTTAGCTAAATTTGTCTTATGAAAGTCATTGATTATAGCTACTATCTGTCTGCTAACTTTTTGCAGGGGTGTTACTGGACCTCAGGGATACAAGTGCTTGAGTAAGTTATGTTATGAAAAGAAGTCAATTGAAAAATGGACTTACTATAAAATTATATAATACTTCATTGTGTTTAAAAGTGAAACTTTTTACATAGCTCTGTCTTCCCTTGTTAGTTGACTTTACTTACTCTGTGTTAGATGACAGCAAGTTATAATTCATGCTTTGAAAACTTGAGTGCATGTAATCTTGATTAGAAAATTAGATTTTGTGTTTGTTCTTTGTTTTGAGTCCATGTATAAGCTAACAACATCTGTTAATAGCGAATAACAAAAAGATAACTTGGTGGAATGGTGGAGACTGTTAAACTGAAAATCAAACACACATTAGGCAATATATTATATATAGTGTGTGCAAGCTTCATTAATCCACAGATATGTGTGTGCATGTGCACTAGCTTTCATAGCGGTCACTATTGTACATTGAGAATAGGAGTGGGAATAGTTTTTTTATTGCAGGCTTGCATTATGTTACTGTCTGTTTTCTTACCAGATTGTAATTATGCTATTCACAAGAAATGCTTGGAATTTACATCATTTCCTTGCCCTGGAACATCAGCAGCAGCTCCGATTGGGGTATGTTAGTCTACATATTATAGTAAACAGTCAGTTAGTTTTCACCTTTGGACCCTTCTAAGCTACCGTCACCATATCACTCACCAAAATGTGCAGCTGACTCTGGGAACATTAGCATTAATTTAAAAGGCATGAAAGGAAAGAAAAAGTTTGTACTGTAGTAAATAATTGCCTTTGTAGTCATTGAATGTAACAACAAAGAACCATTTATCATAAAAGAAGCCATTTTGTGTATACAGATATCATAGTAACATGGTCATATTAAGAGTACACTCCAGTCTACAAGGTACGGAAGTTTTGAATTCAAAGAGGAAATGAGTATATAGGCATGACATGTGCTCTTAAATAATGTGTCAGTGATTACTTAGGTACATACAAACACTCTTGTGAAATACTGCCAGGTTAGTATAATCATGAAACTTAGCTAGTCAGCCAGCCAACCAGCCAGCCAGCTTATCATGTAGGTGGCTGTGAGGGCCATTGAAGTAGTTTTGGTGGTATTTACATTACCCCTTTTCAACTTCAAGCTCCATTCTGTAAAAGAAATGGACATTTATGTATTCTAAACAACATTTGTTGTGAGCATTGCTTGCATGTTCCACTTGTCAGTCTGCATGAAATGGTACGTTTTTGTTTTGTTTCACAAAATGAAGCAGCAACAGGCTTATAGCTACAATTGAATATAATTTGTCGGCTCATCCTTGAAAATAGCTAACAATTTTTTTCATTTCCCCATAATACTAAAATAACACCAAAAGCATTCTCATGCAATTGTAGACCCTCTACAAGTCAGTACTGTCACCTTACTTAGTAACTCTTCTCCTTGTCTGTATAGAAACCCTCTCCCCATATGTTCAAGACCACAAACTACCACAAGCCTACATGGTGTGATCACTGTGGGAGTCTCCTGTATGGTCTCGTCCATCAAGGGCAGCAGTGCATTGGCTGTGGGATGAATGCCCATCATGGCTGCACTCAGCAGATACCCAAGACATGTGGTCTGGGAACCAGAGGGGAACCTCGGGGAAGGATAAATTTAACCTTCTCCTCGTATCAGCTCACTGAGACTTGTCACAGGATAATTATAGAAGGTGTGGTTGATTTTAATAAAATATTCTGGGTAGAATCTCTGATTGGTCGTTTATTTCATGGGTATAAGTTTGAATTAGGAAACGAATTTGAATGATTATAAGGCTATAATTTATCCAATATTGTTGTTATCTATTTGTTTTTTCTCTTGCTGTTATTGTTGTTGTCATTTCTAGTCCACGGGTGTCGCAACCTTCCCACTCAGGATGCCAAAGGTCAAGCAGATCCATTTGTGTCACTGAACTTTGCACTGTCTGGATCATCCACAATTGTTCCTCAGAAGACAGAATGGCAAGAAAACACTTTGAACCCTGTGTTTGATGAGGATTTCTTTTTGTGAGTTTTTTTATGTTGTAATTCTACTTGGGCATGATGCCTATAAAAAAAGGTGGTAAGCACAAACAGCTTTAAAAACCACTGTCCCTCCTACATTTAATCACATGACTTTTTTTTTTTGTCCACCCATTTGTTAGCTGTTGTTTTTCTGTTGCATATTGAAGGAGTTTATTCATGCTTTTGAATTACTGCAGCCTTCCCCCCCCCCCCCCCCCCCCCCCCCCCCCCCCCTTCTTTTGATTTTCTGTCTTTGCACCCCCCCCCCCCCCCCCTTCTTTTGATTTTCTGTCTTTGCATGTTGGTTTTAACCTAACTGCATTTTCCTGCTTGTTTCTATTCCGAATTGACCAAAAGACTTAGCAGCTGGTGCAATGGCTCTGAGAGTTGCACCTCTTGGTGTTTTATTTTTATACATTTTGGAAGCTGGATATCAAAGACTGACTTTAAAGGATAAAATCGAACTATTTAACTGTGCAATCATGCATGAAATGATTCAAATAAAGTCATTATCTGTCTGTCATTCTAGTATTAAATGCATTCATAATTTAGTGTACGTCACGCTCTAAAATTCTCATTATTGAGCTTTTTGAAGAACAAGAATTCCAACAAACAGATAAAATTCACATATGATAAAGAATTTGTATTATTTCTTCTGAAAATCATTATAGCAGAACAAGACATTAAAACTTTAGAATAAAGTTTTGACAGTACATTACAAATGCTTAAGCCAATATATACTGTAAAGAGCAAGACACCCATAATATAGTTGTGGTTTCAATTTTCAGTGTTCTCATAAACTCTTGCCATTGCTTATTTGTTTGTGTTGCAGTGACATACCAGATTCAGAAAGGGACAGTCGAATCACAATAGAAGTCAGTAATAGAAACAAAATTACTACGAATAGTTTTATTGGAGGGATGTCAATGAAGATGGGAGAGATACTGGACCTCACCCAAGAAAAGCCATTCTCATCCTGGTTTAAGTTGTTGACTGAAAATTTTGCCAAGTTGTCACATGAAAGAATTGTAGTGGATGACAAAGAAGTGGAGAAGGTTTGCAAATTATGTTATACAAATCCTTATGATAACGTGTATATGTAATTTATTTTATAATATTACACTGTGAGTGTGTTGAAAGTCTATATATTTATAGCTAGTAAAATTAAAAACATGTATATTATAATTTATTTTTGTATTTCTTTTGTAGTTGATTGCAGCATTTCGAGGGAAAACCGTGCAAGGCAAGAAAGAGCGCGATGACAGTGCTCAGGAAATTAGAAGAGGAATTAAAGTAGAAGATAATACACTTTCTCAAGGTCTTCCTAAAGTGCAACTTAAAGATTTCAGCTTACTTCTAGTATTAGGAAAAGGCAGCTTTGGCAAAGTATGTCCACAATGTTGCAGAGCAAGGGACAGATTCAGTGTGAAATGTTTTAACTTTTCTCTCACAGGTATTTTTGGCAGAACACAAAAGCACTAAAGAAGTGTATGCCATTAAAAGCATGAAGAAAGATTTGATTATTGAAGAAGATGATGTGGAGGGAGTACTGAATGAACGACAGGTTTTGTCACTGCAGAAGAAGCCTCCATTCCTCACAGGCTTGCACTCAAGCTTCCAGACCAAGGAGCACTTGTTCCTTGTCATGGAGTACGTGAATGGAGGTGACCTCATGTTCCACATGTTGGAACTGCGCAGATTCACTGAAGACATGACCAGGTAACCATGAATTGATGAAATATAAAGTAAATTTAATAAATTTACACGAGTATAAAATAGATATTCTTTAGAGAGTGACTGCACAGGATACATGTTAGCTAATCATAATTAATAGTTTTAGGCTTGACCTCATAAATCCTTCATTTGGTGTTGTCTTTTTCTTAGGTTTTATACAGCAGAAATTACTCTTGGACTTTTGTATCTCCACAAGTCAGGAATAGTGTACAGAGACTTGAAACTGGACAATGTCATGCTAGGAGCTGATGGCCACATCAAGATTACTGACTTTGGACTCTGCAAAAGAGGCATTTTAAATGGGAATGAAACTGAGACATTTTGTGGCACACCGGACTACATTGCTCCTGAGGTAAATGCTTATTTAGAAACCTTTGTAAGTAGTTACACTTCAATGCTTCAGTAAAAATTACTTAAATATTGAAGACAGTTACAGAGGTCGATCTGGGAGGGGGCGGGGGGGTCTCAATGAATTTTGTACAAACAAGCCCCCCTTTTTTTCAAGATCAGCCCCTTTTTCATTAGATAGTTACTTTTATTTCTGTGAAGATTAATTAAAGTACAGTGTAATAACCTTCATTGTTGGTTTTCCTTGTCGTCGTTTTTACTCATCCTCCAGTGATGCAGTAATTAATATACTGAGGCTAGAATTTTTAATTCATCCTTTTGGTAATGTAGACCAAGCTCGTAGTATGCCCAAGCAGAGAAATCTTGTTGACCTTAAGCCTTAACCATAAGCCTTAACCATTCATAACCATTGCTGTTTTCTTTTTACCATTTATATAAAAATGATAAATTAATTTTCTCTTTATGGTTGAGCTATACAATTATAACTATGTTCACCATTACTTTCATTTTTTTTATAAATCTTTCATTTTTTCTTCATGTGTGTAACCGATTCATTCACTCATGTAATGTATTTTGGATAAAAAAAACAAACTTTGTAAACTATTTTTAGTTTTATTTAGCAGTTGTTTTGTTGTTGTTGTTTTTAGTTCTAGATGGTCACATTATAATAATGCTAATTATTGAATATTGTAAATATAATCTTGTAGGATATCAATATAGAATATTTTTCTAAAAATTACATTTAGCTATAATTTCACCCTTCCCCATCTTTAAAAATCCTAGATCAACCCCTGAATTATTTAATTTATGACAATAGAGGATAATTTCTGCATTTGTTTCTGTCTTGTTTGTGTTTGTTTTAACCTGAAGTAACTCTTATAACAAATGTTCTTCCGTGTACATGTGTGTGTAGATCATTAAGTCTGAGTCTTATGGAGTGTCTGTGGACTGGTGGTCTCTTGGTGTTCTGATGTATGAGATGCTAGTGGGAAGAGTAAGTCATCTCCTAATTTTCATAGCTCTCTGGGTACGGGGTGGCCTAGAATTGATACTTGAGATAATATGCATTATTTGGACGGCTAAGAGCAGGTTGAAAAGTGGGAAGGTGAATTAATTAGTGGCATGTACTAGGATGTTCAAAGATACATTCTGGCAACCTATGGTAAAGAGGTGAAAAGTGGAGGGACTGAGAAGTTAGTTGCTCTTGCCCTGTTCTCTCCAACATTTTGTGGAGATTACTTTATTCTAAAGATGATTTTCTTGAAGCCACTTTTCAAATTGAAGCAAACAGTTTTTCCCCCTCATTTTCTAATCCAATGGCTACACTAACACTCATAAAAACAAGTGGGCCATGACTGCTGGAGATTCTATATAGCTACTCGAATACTCCTGGAAATCTGTGGCCACTCATACTAAAGTTATGATTTCTGAGAGTATGAAGACATGGAGTTGTAGATGTGGACAGATAGTGAGTAGTGTGGCTGGAGCTTAGATAAAGCAATCAATTCCCTAGTCCATTGGTAGCAACTCAAGCAACATGGCTATGTCTATGGGAGTCTTTTGGTAACAGATATTTTTTTGTGATACAGGAAAAGTAAATGTATTTTTAACACACTTTTTTTTTTTTACTACTTCTTTTGTTAATAATGATAATTGTTTTATAGCCACCATTTGATATTGGAGATGAGGATGACGATTTTGACACTCTCTTCACTAACATCATGAAAACCTCAGTAAAATATCCCTCAGGAATGGGAGAGGCAGCACAAAGAATCATTAGAGGAGTAAGTAAATTTACAGTTGGTATATAGTATTTTAACGTGTAAAATGTACTTAATTTATGATTTTGACAGTATAATTGCTAGCTACATGTACTAGGAAAATAATGAGCTCAAAATGTAAAAGAGACACATGATGGAAAACTATCACCTTGTTTCAGAGGAGTAGGAAAGCCAAATAACCACACCCACTTATCCACACCCATTTAACCACACTCCTCATTTGTTGAATTAATGAATTAAAAACAATGTCGACGTCTATTTTTCATACAAGCTTGTCTCAATTGAGAGTTTTGGTATATGTATGCATGTATGTATGTATATGACCATGCAAAGTTTGCAGAGGTCAATGCCTGTCCACCCTTGGAGGCTTCTTAATTAGCATTAGCACGGACGCAAGTTCCTTCATTGCCCACAGACATCAAGGCTAACCTCAATTTTTGCTGCAAAGCTTTACACTGATGTAAAATGCTTTATTTGAATTTGTAACAGTGGTAATGTAATCTTGGTTAGTGTGCTGCTTGTCGTAGCTATACACCCTACACAACTTTGTCCAATAGTCAACATGAAGAAAATACAATGTAAGTTTTTCATTGGTTGGTGTACAATAAGTGTGGCTCAAAATTGTGAGATATTACTTAAAAAATGCTTGTTTTTCAAGTCACTAGGAAGTTGCAGTGAGTGATTACTATGGCACTGAAAACCTTTTACCATACATAGTTTCCAAAACTAGGCCATATTTTTGTAGTTGAGTGCTTTTTGTAACGACATACAGGTCATTGAGGTAGTCTACAGCAGCGTGGGGAAAAAGTAATTCCATGTTTGATCGCTAAAACTTAATATGAGCTCGAACATTAATATGGCTCACTCGCCATTATTGTGCTGAAGCACATCACTGGTAATGATGATAATAAGAATAAAATGATAATAGTCACAAATCCTTTCCCATCTCTTCACACACCAAATGTCAGTAACTATAAGTGTTCCTCGTAAACTTTATAAATGCCAATGTAATGGATTTATGCTGAGACAGTTGAGATGGTAATTGTCCACTTTGTGTATGTACGTACTTTACGTATCCTTTATTTCTCTTGTACTACTTTCAATATTATGTGGGATTAAAGTTTTTAAAGTCCATAGCTCTAATGACTAATGTTGTTGCTAACTTATGATTATTACTTGTGTATAATTTGATCATTTGCATGTATGATTAGTTTTTGACCAAAGATCGTGTCCAGCGCTTGGGTTGTCATCCTGAAACAGGCGAGCAGGACATTAAGACACATGTCTTCTTCAAGGGGCTTAACTGGGACAAATTAGCAAAGAAAGAAATTAACCCTCCATATCAGCCTAAAATAGTAAGTAAAAGTTGACAGCATTATTAAAAAATGTTGATTTATCAAGTCTTTTTTTTTTTTTGTCCAGGGAGATAAAAAATCTGCGAACAATTTTGATCAAGAGTTTACCAAGGAAGCAGTGAAGCTTTCTCCAGTGGATGTTGCTGTTGTAAATGCTATTGAGCCAGAAGTTTTTGAAGGATTTTCATTTGCAAACCCTGAATATTTTTCTTCATCATAATAACAAGGAAAGTCAGCCAGTCCATTATATTGCAGCTATTAGTTCATTGTCCTTCACTAGCCTCAATTTTATCATTTCAGTGTTCGATTTTCTGTATTATAATGTAAAATTCGCTATTATAATGTAAACTTCTATGATTATAATGTAAAATTTTATATCCATTTAGCTGGTCACTGGCTATAATGTACCATAGCACAAGGAACAGCTGAAACAAGTGACTAATTATGTTTAAAGAAGGGACAAGAGAAGAAGTAAATCAAGTTTAGTGACATTGACGTGAATTGCATAACGTTTGCTAGGTATCACCACCATTTCCTGCAGACTCTACCAGTTCTTCCTCATAGCCAATCTCTTTATTCAGAGTTTCAATATAGTGGCTTATTTCAGCAACCTTCTTCCGATTCCTGTTGTACTCGGTGGCCTGAATCTCCTGGAGCACAACGGCCAAGTCTTTTGCTGCTCTCTGCACCATCTTGTCTTCTTTCTCATCAATAGCAAGCATATGGGTGTCATGGGAACTGCTCAATGCATTAACCAGAGTATCCTTGTCTACCAGAAGCTACATACACAAATCAGAATTTAGAGGGGGGAAGGGGATTGTTATTAGCATATTATAAGTGTAAATGTTGTGGACCACGACTCACAGGTCTCAAATCATCATGTATATCATCAATTTGATTTTTGGAAAACTGTTCCAAAAGTTGGATACCAATTTCTGTCACTGTTTCGTGGTGATTGTTTTCAAGTTCTCGAAGCTGGGTCATGCTGGTATAGGTTGTCAAGAAAAAAATATATTGCCTGGTCCAAAGTCTTCACAAGTTTATTTTGCATATCTTTTCTCTAGAATCTATGAATTTCTATTAACATCGAATAAGTCCGGCACTATACTTAAAAACTCGGAACTTCAGCTGGTATATAACCCCATATGTCATACTTCTGCAGGGTTATATCTAAAATAATTTTATTGGCAGCTGATCAACAATAATAGCAACAGCTATCACACACACACACACACACACACACACACACACACACACACACACACACACCAGTACCCAAGCAGTACATTTCTTTTAATAAATAGGATACTGTGATTGTGCACTCTCCTTGAGGGATCCAACCATGTCTCCATAATTCAGTTCAAAATCTTTTATGACTTCCTGCAGAAAAAGGGGTGAGGATGACATGTATGTATTAACATATAGATGGACTTATTGTCCTACTCAGTGACACAAGTTACATCTATAGTTTTCTCATGGAAGTGCTGCTTATACAGTGGAACCTTTCTACAAAGGCCTCCAAAAAGCAACTTAACTCTTAACAATAGCCAACATAAATGGAACAATATAAAAGGTTCAGTCATTCTCGGCTGAAATTATTATAATAATAGCAAATTTTTCTCTTTCTAACAGCCAATATGTATGAGTAATAGCACAGGTAACCGTGCTATTCGGGATTAATAGCACGAGTAATGATTGAAATAGTACGAGGCGAAGCCGAGTGTTATTTCAATTGCTTTACGAGTGCTATTGATCCCTAATAGCACAGGTTATCTGTGCTATCACTCGCTAATAGTAGGCCAGCTTTTTAAAAAGTCTCTTGCACATTGTCCCCTACTAGAAACTACTCGAACTGTACGTTTCCAAGGTTAACGCTCTACGCGTGTGCACTTACCCGTACTATTTCACTAAGCTACCGAGGTATTTCACTTAGTTTCCACTTAGTTACTGAGGTATTTCAATTAGTTATGCGCTATTTCACTTTCCCCGTGCGATTTCAATTGAACAGCGATTTTTCCCATTCATTTTTGAATGAGCAACTTACGCACCGTACTATAAGTCAATTATAGGGTTAAGTTATAATTAACTATATTGGCTGTTAAAAAGAGAAAATTTTGCTATTAATATAAAAGGTTTGGCATTGTAAGTCACTGTACTGTATGAGATGAGGACTATAATAAACTAAGTCCAAAATCAAGTTTGTATTAGTTCAAGAATATTAGGGACGTTTACCCTACAAATCATAACTTACATCTAGCTGCTCCACCAGTTGCATTTCCACCCACATTAGTTTATGTTGAAACTCTTTGATCACTTCCACTTGTTTGTCTAAAGCATTTAACTAAACAATTATGACAGCATCATTACAATGTGTGACATTGTATTGGGAAAACCTACTTTGCTAAGGTTTTCTTCAAACTCCTCTATCTTTTTGACTGACAGCTCCTGGTTTCTGTCACACGCCTTGCTGTATGACTGCTTGAACATGGCCAGTTCAGCTTCCCTCTTCTCTTTCTGGGCCAATCCTACTTTAGTTAGCTGCTCACAGCATGCCACAAAGTTCTCTTTGTACCTTAAAAAAAATAAAGGGAAGAAAAGAAAAAAAGAAAGACAAACAGGAAGTATAAATTAAGAAGTATATTCTGCAATGGTAGCTACTGATTAAAATTCATAGCTTATACCTTTCTAAAAGTTCTGGTACGTCTGGAAACAATTCAACTTTCTTTGCCTCCTGGTCTTCTTCGAACATTTTATTAAACAGAACTTCTCCTTGTAACCCATCCACATAAGCAGACTACATTTATATACACAATAAGAACATGTAATTATGCCCTTCATGGTGAATTACCGATTCAAATTTGGTAAATAGTGATTTACTAAATATTCAAACTTTCAAGTTATGACATCTTTTTTTATAGTATAAGGCTTTTCTTTCTTTCTCTCTTTTTAAAAAATTTTTTTATTTAAAGGAAGCATAACATTACTAGGATAACTCTGCTTTTATAAAGTTGAAAATAATGTATACTGGATTTATTGAACATGACATATATATTTCTACCACATATTGTATTTGACGGTTTTGTTCTTTCTGCTTAGCTTCCAGCTGGCGGGCTTTCTCCCTTTCCAGAAGTTCCAACTCATCCAAAAGTTCAGAATATTGACGTCGTGCCTCTTCTTTCTGCACATGATGTAAACACAAATTATTCTTTCACCATAAATATTCACTTATAGTAATTGTGATTAGTTGAACCTCAATGTATAAAATCATGCAGGCACGCAGTAGTAAAAATTGCATAAATTATCAGTGCAGCCATGAATATAATAGGTAAAGGGTCATTAGACTGTCAAGCGCAAATAGTCTGGAATTTCATTCAAAATAATTTTATATTTTGGCAATGTGTTAAGTACTGCTGCTGTGTCACTATGTAAAAATATCCATCCCTGCCACCTATATAACTTACTCTTATTTCTGTGCCAAATTATAAGAAAGGTGATCTCAAGAAGTAAAGATGTTGTGTAGCTTTATTATTATTATTATTATTATTATTATTATTATTATTTCTTTATAGTGGGTTATGAAACAATCAAAAGAGGATAAGCCATCCAACATTACCTAAGTATGGAAGTAAAGTAGCAAAAGCTTGTAACGTGAAATTACAAATAGTTTCAGAATATGACTAACACAATAGCAACTGCAGATATTATTGAAATGTTCAATGGCACCTTAATGTAACATGAGTTGATTCCTGAGCTTCATGCCATACCAATAAAGACACTGTGCCTCTGACAGGCTGTGGCAAAGACAGTCATTTCATAATAGATCTGTGATTACCACCAGCTATCTGTTGATGACACATTGAGAATCACCATAATAGTAAGATTTCGGCTAGACGAAATGGCAAATACTATTACTTTGCTAGGGACCTTTCTTAAAGAGCAACCTGACTCTCAACAACAGCCTACATGAATGAAAAGAATGAAGTGGATATATAACAATAGAAAATTGATAGCCAAACTCTCTACAAGAGTCAATGTATGTGCTTCCAAAAGAATGAAGTGGATATATAACAATAGAAAATTGACAGCCAAACTCTCTACAAGGGTCAATGTATGTGCTTCCAAAAGAATGAAGTGGATATATAACAATAGAAAATTGACAGCCAAACTCTCTACAAGGGTCAATGTATGTGCTTCCAAGTGTTACCTTTGAAGAGAAGTTTGATTCTATTGCTGTAATAGTATGAATTTCTGCTTATTTCAAAACTAAAACTAAATTGGCAAGGTAGCATGAAATGAGATAAAGGTAAATTGATAATCAGATAATAGTGAATGTTCTATCATCTTACCTCAGTAGTCATCAAAATCTTGTAATCTAAATAGATCACGGACGGAAGATAGGCCATTACGTATGCTCTATAATTTGGATCATCACATAGAGGATTCCCTCTCAAAGTCAGGGACTGTAGCTTGCTGAATGGACGCAGATATTCCACCTGCATGTTGGGATATAAAAAAATATTTAAACATAAGCTTTGCTAGCATTAGCTAATAAACATGTAATGCTGTTTTGTTTTGCTTTTTACCATCTTAGTTTCTTGTAATTTAAGTGAGGCCAAAATATTCTGTGCATAAGTCTCTTATTGAAGCCACAAGCATAACTTTTGGCAAAGAATCATTTATGGATAAAGATTAATAGAGAGGTGATCGGAAACAAATTTATGTGGAACAACCATTGAGACTGCATTGTAGAATTAGCCCTAACTACAGTTGTTTTTATAAAACAATTACTGTTAATGTGATAAACTTATACATAACATCTTAGGCCTACAAATTATTATCCCTTACAAGAGAGTGGCCTCCAGGACAAAAAAAACTTACAGTTTTCAAGTCATCAATAAAATTATTGGCCAAGGAGAAGACTTGGAGTGATCCAGATAATGACTCCAGATTAGCTATAGCTTTCAGCCTATTGTTAGCCAGGCTAAGGTCCTTCAAGTTGATAAGCTTTTCAAGACCAGAAATGACCTCAATATTGTTGAAAGAAAGATCAAGCCACTGGAGGTGCACCAATTCATCCAGCCCTGTCACATCTTCAATAATGTTATTGTCTAGCTGGAGCTTAAGAAGATTTTTAAATTGCCACAAATTTTCTATGCGAAGAATATCTATTAAGAAAGAGACTTGTGTTCAAATGAACACCGGTAATACCTCACCACATACTTTTAAAATCCAACCGGAGTTCGGTAACTTCGGAAAACCTTATACCTTCCAACTTTGCTATTCTTCCTGCCTCCCCCTGAGGACCTTGTTCAGTCACACTTTCTCGTAAAAGATCTTCACTGATAACATTGGGCTCCACGTTCACGTACAAACGACGGCTCATAGCTTAATTCTGCCGTTCGTCTCCCCCGGGCAGTAGGTGCGCATTATTCAGCTCAGTTTACCGCCGACTCGGTTACCTAGTAACAATTCGGGGTTCGTCTTGGTGGTGTGCGGTGGTAGTGAGGCTAAGGGGGGCTGGCCGAACTTGCGGATTTCCTGTATCTCGTTGAGGTCCTGCCTCTTTTTTTTTTTTTTTTTTTTCTAAGCAGCCCTAATTATTATTACTAGACTGCGGAAATTTCAACTTGAATGTTTTCTCCCTCCCCCAAACGAAATAGCTGGGGTTGACCGTACTGTATGGTGGAATTGTTTCGTTCGGTCTTGTCGCTGCTGGTTGGGAGCAGCTATTTTGTCTTGAGAAGTACTCTTCGAGCTATAATACAGTAGCTTATTCACAAGGACACAAAGTGTACTTAAGGCTCAGAGATGTCGGACAAGTCTGAGAATTTTGCGCCGAGAAGGCCGCAAAGGAGAAATGCAGTGAGAAGACAAATAGTGGAGATTAAAGGGCACAAGTTTGTTTTGAACTACTTCAAGTCTTTCACTTTTTGTGGACACTGCACTCGCTTCATGTGGTGAGGGAATCTGTACTAATTGACTGGGGTAGAGATTAAAAATTATTTGAAGAGGTAGCTCTGTAGGGGACCTTGTAGCTATGGAACAAGTATTTGCTGCAAAACGCATTAAAATTTGTTAAGATCAGACTTTTGTTTCTCTAAGTTTGATATAATTTATATAATGCAGAATATTTATTGATTTTTATATATACAGGGGTGTGACAGGACCTCAAGGCTACAAATGCATGAGTAAGTTCACTGGTTTTCTAACTCCCACCCCCCATTCTTTCACGAGCAATGGTGTGATATCTATGGGAAAGTGAAATACGTGTGACCAATCAAGTGGGAAATGTGCCCCATCCATTAATGCTTACTATAGGCCATAGATGCAGTCTACACTGTGTTTGTGTAGGATGCTTTTGTTAGATTATGGCACACCTACTTCATTTGACATTTCTTCCTTTTCTCCTTTTTTTCCCCTCCAGATTGCGACTTCTCAATCCACAAGAGGTGCTGGGAGTATGTGTCCTTTCCCTGCCCTGGGACCACTATGCCAGGAGGAGTAAGTTCTAATTAAATCTTCTGCAGTCATTATTAATGTTTGGTGAATTTTGCATGAGGCTCAATTTCCAATTAGCTGGTCTGTACAAGCTTCGGGCCTGTGCTAGTCAGTATGATCTGTTTTAGGCTTCTGTTTGTGTATATTGTTTAAAAGTTATTAATAATGTAGTTGTTATATAGATCATGTGTTAGCTTTGGATCACTTTATCTTTACTTATATTTATAGGATGCAGGAAATGCTAGTATTCACAGCACGTGTTTCCTTATAGTGCAGTGGGAGGTTGAATTTTAGTTGTGTGGTTAGGAATTAAGAACTTGTTTGTAGTGCATGCACACTTGTCCAAGTATGAAAGAAAGAGTAATTAAGTAAGTAGGTTAGATGGGGTGCCTATTGATTGAATGAAATGCAGGCAAAGTACATGGGCAGCGTTTGTCACATCATGGAATAACACTGGCTGTACACATGGGCACACACGCATACAGTGTTCACGAGGTGTGTGATTCTGTTGCCTTCCTTGTCATTAACTTCCAGGAGATTGTTTTTATTATGAACCGTGTGCATATACCTAGACTCCTAGGAGACAGTGATGCACTCTACTCTGGTTTTAATTTGAAGTTATTAGACTAATTGATAGAAATAAAGGTAACCATTTAAACATATAAAGGTAAAGCATCTGAATAAGGTATTAGCATCAGAAAGGTGATACAGTGCAAAAACAGCAGAAAGGGCTTTCTAATAGAAGTATAAGATTACATGAAGGTTGAAAGATGAGATAACAAAAATGCGTGCTAGACAATCTTGAAATTGAAGCATCCTTTCCCAATTCGTTTTATTTTTGTGTTTCCATGTGATGTAAGTGGAACGTGCCGTGTTTCGTTAGAGCCACGAGGGACGATTGTTTAGAGGTCGGCTGGCATCTGTCCAGTGGCAAGTTTTGGTTCAGGCGTATTCTTAAGCCAGCTAAGCATAACGGAGCAGTATGAGAGTTTGTTGTATGCAAAGGGTTTTTCTCATCATTTCCAGTGTTTATGCAGGGCTGGTGGCCCCAGCATCCACGCTGGATAGCCATGCTTTAAAAGAAAAGCAGTAGAGGTGATTGTGTAGTCAAAGGGTTGTGCTTGGGTTGGCGAACACTAACAGTCCCAGAATACACCTTGACTGTTGAAGTTTGCTTTTCAGCACAAGCATCCGCTGTGAAGCTTGAGGCGGTAGTTTGTATTGAGCGCTGGAGCAGATTGGGGTTGTGCAGGGGTTTTCTGATTGGTCGTTAATCCAAAGTTTGTGGATTTGATGAGTCAGATGATATTGGAAATTTGTTCAGTTATGTAAGGTTGCCAATATTTCGCTGGTACACTGATGGTTTAGGGAATACCAGGGAGAATGGGACAAGTGTTTTATTGACTTTTCAACTTTGACGGGAGCAAGTGGGAAAAGTATATAAAACATTAATCAATGAAAATTTCCTTGATTTGGTTGGTTAGGTAGAAAGTGTGACAATTACGTGATTCTGTTAGTTGGGCAAGCTCAATGCCAGCCCTGCTGTTTTCTGGTATGAAGACATGATTGATGCGGTGTCAAAATTTTGAAGGAGGAAAATGTTGCATGTTGGCAGAACTCAAGCTTACTTAGGATGTAGTGATGTAAGGGGCACATTAACTATCACGTGCACATGTGGTACCTGCACTCAATTGTTCCACCCACCCACCTTATCAGCACCTGCTATGCTCCACTGCTGGCATAAACTGTCACATGTCCCATACATGGGCATTGATTTGGTACTAGTCTTGTAGTACTGACAACTTCCATCAATTCATGTTGCTCGTAACTAATGTGTGTTGTGATATATGTGTATGCTTTTACCCTATTTCCTCAAGTAGACTGCGCGAGTTCTATCTTCAAACCATGCACAGTGTATGTATTCTAGGGTGTGGTGTATCTAAGGCCACACTCTGTATTGATCACTGGTGTTGAAGCTACCGAGAATTAATTCTGTGAGGAATGGGAGGTGTTTGCAGTTTGTCACCATTCTCAATACTGCTGGTTTAACTGAGGTAGTGAATCTACTTTGCTGACATTGATCCTGAATGGACTGTAGGAAGAAGGTGATCGTGCTATACACGATAAGTGACTAACTAATAAATTAACAATAACAGCTAGCTACCATAATAATACTTCTTTTCTTTCTGTGTCTCTGGACTCATCATACAACAACAGGTGTTGGCAGCAAAGCAGGTTTTTAACTTGTGAAATAAATTCGTATTGATGTAGGTAGCTATCTTCAAATTTGGGGGGGAGGGATGCTTGTATTCTAGGGTCTGTACTATTTCTCTCATTCAGGAAATTGTGCGGTCAGTTTGAGGGTGCGATCTAGTTGACGGTCGAGGGCGCAAAGTAATTGAGGAAATACGGCATGTATGTGTGTGTATGTATGTACATATATGTGTTATGTATGTATATGTATGTGCACATATGTTTGTATGTACGTGTATATGTGTACATTATATGTACGTATGTATGTATACATGCAAATTATTTTATATAGTTATTAGTGTGTGTGCGTGTGTGTTTTACTTTCTGTCAACCTTCACTGGATAGATATGTTGAAACTGTTGGTCAGGTATATGTGGTTAAAGGAAGGGAGAATTTGCTGATTGGTACCGATAAAACAAAGGAATGTTAAACTTTAATTTGAGAACATTTCCCCAGAAGCAGTACTGCATTCCATTCTTCAGTATGTTGCTTGAGTCATGTTGCTATGCTGGGTAGGGGAAGTTCATACTAGAGTCTGGAGTTATGAGAGATTTGTAAGAACAAGGCATTGAGAGAGATTTGTAAGAACAAGGCATTGTTGCCCTACTGAAGCTGCTTCTGTCGGTCTATTCCCACATGCTAGGAGGTTGGGTCCGTGGGTGGACAGTATGTTATAGTTAAAGCATGAGCGCTTAGTTTCTAGTCGATTTATTGCACGACAGCCCGAGGGCCGTAGGCCCGAGGACTGAGTGCGATAAATGTACTAGGCACTAAGCGCTCATGCTTTAACTAGTTTAAATACCGGGCAAGTGTTATTGCACACTTGCCAAGTTATTACACCTGACAACAATATAGCAACGGTATTTAAGTTATTTTAATTGTTATTTTTATGAACAAATCTGTGTAGCCATACAATAATAATAATGATGATGATGATGATGATTTTAATGATAACACTCTCAATGTTCAAATCTTGACATTAGTATAAATGTTATAGTAATTGTGTACTTACATATGAAAGTAGTAAAGGAACCAACTCACAATGTGGTGAATGCTTCGGGGTTTTTTTGTTTTTTTTTAGTGGTGGCAAGTTGGCGACTGTTAGCGTACCGCTGTAAAGGTGTTAAAAATTTTCATAGCAAAGTCTTATCATTTCATATCTGCAACACTTTCAATATCTGAAGTAGATTTCTATGATTTTTTGGTCCCGATTCAATGTTAATTTCTTTTCCCACTAGACGCTTGTCCCATGTTTTTTCAAATTTTCTCCGCAGTGTTTGTGTTTCCCAGATGGCAATGCAATATCAGCCACGACTTGTAGTCAAGGTAGAGTGGAGCACAGCAAGAGCACCTGATGTGAACACTGCACACACACACATTGGTGGGAGGTTGTACTGTGGTTGTTCTTGAACTGTGGATCACACACACACACACACACACACACACACACACACATGCATGCATGCACACATATGGTACAAGTTTGTGTGATACAGTTAGAGAGAGTATGCCAGAGCTTGGGTAGCACCACATACTGGAGGCTATTAGGAGGATTGGAATGTGAACCAGCTTATTTCGCCCTTCTCCTATTTCTTCTCTCTCTCTCTCTCTTTCTTCCCCTCCCCATCCCCCCTTTTCCTTTCTCTCGTGTGTGTGTTAGTGTGTATGCCTAAGCAATAATGAGCCTTCATTTGCTGCATGTTGGAAATCTTCACTATTCGGTGAAAGTGCACTTTCAATTGACCTTTTTTTTTCCCTTTTTTTTTTGTTGGCTGTGTCAGAAATGTCTGCATGTTGGGTTACAAACAATTTACTACGAAGTTGTCCTAATTAGAGTAATTAATTACTTGTACAGGAAAATCGCTGTTGTTATGAAAAATCAACCCTTACTTTACATCTGCCCACCTAACCAACAAACATGCACACATGTGTACACACATTCACACATACCTACAACATGCACATATATGCACACATCTACAAACTCACGCACATGTACACATATCTACAAACTCACATGCGTACATACCTGCACACACACACATAATTGAATTGGTTCAGTTTCATTTTGCAAGCTACATAGGTCCTTGATGAAGAGGATCTGTGATGTATGATAGTGATATCAAATTGTAGTGCTTCAATGACTGAAGTCCATTTAGTGTGCCTTATTTTTTATCTTAAGGTGAGATAAATCTAAATCGTAAGTTGTCTGGCCATTTTAAACTCTTTCAAGTGCACGAAGAGGAGTGGCTATGCCCAATAATTTCAATAATTGCTTGTAATAGTTTTATCAACACATGCTGAAGGTTTACATCATTGGTGCTGTATATAGGAACATGCATGGTTAGTGTTGTTCAGTTCAGATAGTGTGTGTGTGTGTGTGTGTGTGTGTGTGGTATTGTGAAAGTGCAGGTAAGTCGAGTGGCAAGTGAATAAGATAAAGGTCATGTTATGAATGGCCTTTGATGTTCTCACAGGCTTTACATTCACTAACTCCATTGCTCTCAATCAGATGCCACTTTACCTCTGATGACAATGATTGATTTAAGGAGTTCCTGAACTTATAGTGGTGATAGTTTTGGAGCTTCATGAATCTAATTGACGGCCTTCACTAATATTATTGAGGCACTATGATGATTCCGTTTGTATATGTGTGAGTATGTGTCTCTAGTGTTTTATTACGGTCATGTCAGGAGTATAGAATTCAATGTACAAAATCAATTTGCACACGTAAGGTGAATATAATTGGATTTAGCAGACCATTACACATTATGGAGTAGTGCCAGTCAAGTGGAGTGAGTGGCATCGTGCTTGTTGTTTTTTTTAATTGACCAGTGATTGTTTGGAATAACTGTCACTATGTGTGTAGCGGCATTTATATGATTGAGTGTAGCATTGAAGGCTCGTTGAGCACTGCTGAGGAAATTGGCTCTGGTATTAGAGAACTGATACACACAGAGTTGTTTATGTGAAATATGTATAAATAATTGAGCATAGACCTCTGACAAAGTTTTCTCTTTTTTTTTTTGAGATAAGATAGTTCCACAGTGAATGTGGTTATTATGTGCATTGAAAAAGGGGTTTTAAATAACGTGGGTATATCCACTAATAGTTAATGAGACATCCCATTTATAATTTTGAAACTTCAATATACAATATACCTCACCATCACTATTTCCATTTCACTTTGACTCACTGTGTGTGTACATATGTATCTGTGTTTGTGTTTCACAACCACTTGTAGGAACCTCGGCCTCACAACTTTAAGAGCACAACCTACCACAAGCCCACTTGGTGTGACCACTGTGGTTCACTGCTCTATGGCATTGTGAAGCAAGGCACCCAGTGCACTGATTGCGGCATAAACGTCCACCATCGCTGCAGCCAGCAGGTTCCCAAGACATGCGGCCATGGAACCAGAGGGGAGCCCAGGGGCAGGATAAAGTTGACCTTTACTTCGCTGAGACTTAACGAGTCGCACCATAGGATTAATATATTTGGTATGTTTTGGTATAAGATAGGGGTTGAGTTGGTATATGAGGGTGTTTGGAGGAGATGGGATGAGGAGTCGTGCAGAGTGAGAGCTTGGAGGAATGGTTGTTCAGGAAGAGGATGAGTTTATTTGAGACCTACTCAAGGAGAAGTTATTATACATACATGTATTATATAGACGCAGGACATTCATTATTGATTGTATTTGATCAACACAAGCTTCCTCCAATGAGGAAGTGTATACTGTGTACTATTGAATGGGGATTAGTGGAGTGCATTAAAAATTTAGCTATTGGTACTACACAGGCAGACGGAATGGGGGACAAAAGAAAATATTTTAAAGAGGATTTTATTGTTTGTTTAATTTAAGCATTCTTAGTTCATTTGTTAATATCGTGTACCCTTTCTCTCCTCTCCTTTTTCTGCATTTCCCAGTGCACGAGTGTCGAAACCTTCCACCCATGGACCCCAATGGTTTGGCCGACCCCTACGTGAAGCTCCGCCTTTCCCCAGACTCCTCTTCGGCAATAAAGCAGAAGACAGAGAGAAAGGAATGCACTCTGAACCCTAAGTTTGAGGAAGAATTCTTTTAGTGAGTTGACCTAATACCAAACTAAACGAAACTAAGACACACACACACATACATACAAGCAACAAAACTCAACATGTAAGCATGTAAATGTAGTTGAATGAAAGTAGAGAGATACTGTCCATGCAAATGTCCCAACAGTCCAACATATCCAGCTCTGATTACTATGTCTGTTGTGTGACTTTCTGTTGCGTAAGTTACGCAGTGTCACAGCTACAGAACTTGTACGTTGGAATCTCTCAGTTCAGTTTGTTTCTAAATGACAACTTGGGAGGATAGCTGTGAAGCCTGACAGCATAAGCTCAGCTAGGGCTTCTATTGAAACGACATTTCCTTCTCCATAATGTTTTGAAACGTACTCTGAGCTAATATATAGTGTCCTTTCTTGTCCTAATAAAAGTAACTTCCAATTGTGTGTGGATTCTGGTGCCAAATGGAGGACCTGAGTATGTCACGGTATTGCGTACCCCACCGGAACCATTACAGTATATGTAATATTAGTTGAAATATATGCCACAAACAACACCAACAAGCACACACAACAGTTTAAATAATCACTGTACATGACCCTGGAACACACGCACACACACACACAATAATATATATTATATGTAATACTTAATTACGTGAGTCAAGTGTGATATGGCAGATATTTCACAAGCAAGCTAATTTGTTATCATGACAAGCAGGCTAATTAATTTTTTGAGCCAGAGGCAGAGTGAAAATAAAGCCTGAAGGTGAAATACCTTGTTGGCCTAACATACTACCGTAAGCCGTAAGTGTTTATTCTATGCTGGATATCTTCACTGCAGTATTTTTTTTTTGTAGATACATAGAAAGGTAGCTGTAAAAACCTGGGAATTGGAAACTTATTTGAAAGTAATGTGCTTGGCAATTCAGTCGTTTAACACCTGTAATATTGTGAGATATCTCACATAATGGATTGCAGGAAAAGTGGCCACCAAGGTGTGTGTGTGTGTGTGAGAGGTGGGAGGGGGGGGGGGGCTGATAATATCTAAATATTAAATTATTTTACTCCAAAGTAGCCATTACTAGTGTGCCTGGAGTATGTGGGTCCACAAGTGAGTATTTCTGAGGAGTTATATGTAACTATCTAAATATTAATTTATATTACTCCAAAGTGATAGTCACCTATTGCCTAGCAAGTTTCAAGGGAGTATTTCTGAGAAGCTTGTGATGTGCAGTCACCCTAAATCTCTCATTGAATTCAGGCAAAAAAAATGTCAAAGGATTATAGGAGGTGAGTACACATCCAGCTTCTTACAAATACTCACTTAGCGCCCCATCACTTTCGAAAGTAAGTACGATTTAATATTTAGATAGCTATAACTTCTCAGAAATAATCCTTAGAACTTATTTGAAGATATTGTGAGATATCTCACAGAGTAGGGGTCAGGAACCTAAAAATACTATTGTGAAGACATCTAGCATTAGAATAATATATTTGTACCATGGTACATTCAAACAGTCCAATCAGATTGCTCAATTTGCAGTGAATAAATTTCACACCCACTTTCTAGGAGGTGAATAAGTAAACTGTCCAATCAAAATTAGTTTTTGTGGCTTCATGTAGCCTAGAGCCATGGTACAAGTCGGTTGCATCCCTCTGTGATCGGTCGGTACGGGATTTACACTATCCTCGGCTCTTCGGCCCTTGGTTGTGTCAATCCCATACCTACCTCCTCATTGTAGTGTAACCTATACATATACACACTAGTATATGTATATTTATTCCACCCTAGATATCTTCACAATGATATTACATGACCCGTCACGATATTTCACTCATGAAATATTTCGCCATATCACACTCTGACTCATGTAATAAGTACTATTATATATAATATATATATGTATATAAATGTATATGTATATAAATGTATATATTTGGGGGTGCAAACATATAATACTTGCTGTGGGAGGAAGTTTGGATAACCTTGAATAAACAAACTCACTAGAGTTGCTATACTCTGGATGATTCCTAGTTCAGTTAGGATGCTGCACGTTGGTGAGCCACAGCCAGTCCTAATACGTGTAGGTCATTGTCAGAATGGAAGCAAGGCTTGACAGCCAGTAGTAATATTGTATGTCGTACTCTCTGGTGATGGTTGAATTAGTGATGAATGTTTTGTAACAAGTAAGGGTGGAGCCAACTGGACATCGGTCAAAATAATGTTTGCTAAACTACAACAACAACAACAACAACAACAATGGCAACAAATGATGTTAATTACTTGCACATTGATTCCCATGTCAGAAGAACATTCATGATGGTGTTATGTTTTTAATGGGATTCATATAGACTCTTTTTACTCAGAATAATAGAGCATGAAATTTACAATAGTACATTGACTTCAAAATAATTTAAATTACCGTGACAAATTTATGGATTATGTTGCTCATTGGTGTGGGGACAGCTATGAACCAACAAACAATTAAGTCATAGAGTATACCACTTTATATTGGTACTGTGTATCCAATGATTCTACATGTGCTGTAATTGCCTTTGAGGTGCCAAATTTGCACACTTATCTAAAGACGAGTCAAAATTTGAAGTGCAAGTGCTGTGTAGCGGTTGCATCGAGAGTGACAACCCCTTACCATCATTGCATTGTGGAACACTTGTGAAAACAGTGCACACCTTTTATTTTTCAGCAGTTAACTGACATGACAAAATTGTTCCAACGAATATAAAGAATCTTTGAAAAAGAGAATTTTCGTTGGTCTGTTGAGAGTGAGACTGTAGCATAGCAGTACCCCTTAACAGTATGAATGCAGAATTGGAGTGTTTGTTTGCTGGTTGGTTGTCGTAGCTCAGTGGCAGAGCGCTTGTGCATTAAGCAAGCAGTCCTGGGTTCGATTCCCGGTGGCGACCAAATATTTTTGATTCTGTATTGTTTAAAATTCCTGTGAAAGAGAGAGAATACATCTAAAGAGTAAAAGAAGACTGAAAAAAAAAACCATGAAATAATATTGTATTTTACTTAGCGATGTGACAGACTCTGAATTGGAGCATCGCATCATATTGGACGTGTGGGATTGGGACAGGCTGACTGCCAATGACTACATTGGTGGCATGTCTATGAAAGTCGGCGAGATCCTAGACTTCACCAAGGAAAACCCTTTTTCATCCTGGTTCAAACTCATCGATGAAAAGCTGTCCAAGGTTACTTATGAGAGAATCATAGTGGATGACAAGGAGGCCGAGAAGGTATGTGTGTACTAGTATGTGTGTTGGTTTGTATGTATAATATGCATGTACATGTGTGCGTGTGTGCTAGAGGTTGATTGCTATTGTTGGTATATATCTAATACAAATAAAGAATTTTGTTTAGATGTTCTTTGATCTTTGAACATTACCTACAAATATTGAAAAGTCGATAATTGTCCAGCAAGTCAGTAATATCGTAGCAATCAATTCTTTTTTTTCTTTTTTTTCATTTTTGTTCCTTTTCAAAGTTTGTTTTCATATGAATTATCCACCACCTGAATGACTTGTTGATGCTGCAAAACTTTGCATTTCTTGGTTACAGCTGATAGAAGAGTTCCGACGAGCCACAATGGCAGAACAGAGAGGGCGTGCTGCCACCATGCACCAGGTGCGAAGAGGAACTGAAATCAATCCACTGTCCCATGACCTGCCCAAAATGCAGCTCTCCGACTTCAGCCTGCTGCTCGTCCTGGGCAAAGGGAGTTTTGGAAAGGTATGTGGAAATTGAACTTCCTGGCATACCGTGAGAGCCGAAAAGACTCTTGATAATAGTCTTCATGTGTGTTGCACCTGATACCTTCTGCCTTGTTACCTGTGGCCTTCCTCCTGCTGCTGTTTGTGTGCTGTATATTACATGGAGTACATATTTCATTTGAACGGTCCATGCAGACAATAACAAAGTACCACGTTGTTTGTCTAGGAAGTGGTTTTTAGGTTCAACACTGTTACAAATTGATAAGTAAGGTTCATTGCATGGAGACACGTGTGTATCAATGAGCGATATGTTGGAAGGTGATTGAGGCATTAGGCTCGTCACATTCCTTGTGTTTATTGTATTGGAATTTTCGGTTTTTGGTTTTGGATTCTTGCTCCATTAGAGACTGTTTTTTTTATGGTAGATTAGGTATGAAGCTTACATTATGTGTAGTATGTATGTATTGATGCTTCCACCAGAGTGGGCAATGCTGGAACATATTAAGGAATCGTAGTAATTTGTTTTGGGCGGAGTCTGTGAATGGCTGAGAAAGGTGTTTATGTGAGGGATTTTGAAGGTGCTTTTTGAAACAATGCAGGCTTGGGTAAAAAGGGAGGGCCTTGAAGTGTCCCAATCTTCTAAATTATGCCCAATTTTGTTTTATAATTTACTGTTAAATTTTGGTAGAAAACTTGCCTGTGGACCTCTGAATGTTAAATTTCATGAGACCTGCATGACGTTTGTTTGAGCCTTAATTCAGCTAGTAATCGTGGCTAGCAAAGCTGACACTCCGCCGGTCCAATTACGATTTTGGGATGTGTGTGTGGTACTTCAATTGGATTAAATTGTGGGCGTGGCTGTTGTGGGTATTTAGTTCACTTATCCAAGATTCAGCAGACTGCCTCCAGAGTTGATCTATAAAACTAGCATTGCATCAATCATTAAAATGCTGTAGAAGACTTTATATATAAAAAAAGGCAATGTATGTCAAGCATAAAATTACTGAAACGAATTGGTGTGGGAAGGGGAACTAGGAAGCCAAGTTTCCCTTCTTCTTTCCTCCCCATGACATGCCCGTAATCGTAAGTAATTCAACCCATGGGACAGCTATACTAACTTAAGCTTGATGTCCTCTATCACATCATTGTGTCACACCTACTTGTATCACATCATTGTGTGTGTGTGTGTGTGTGTGTGTGTGTGTGTGTGTGTGTGTGTGTACATACATTTGGTCAGCCAGGGGATAATAACCTCAGTTAGTGTCCACATCATTTATAATCAAACTGATATGTCTTGACCTAAATATATATGGGCCTCTCCCAGTTTTTAAGCACTGGATCCGCCCCTGATGTATTACCATGATAATGAATTCTTAGTCTGGATATCAAGTAGTGCAGACTACCTAACTATGAGCTGGTCATAAACTCTCTTCTGCAAATCTCTTCAAGTCTATGGATGTATGATTACATCCACTTAATTTTGTGATAATTGTTAAAAAAAAAAAACCTTTTTAATTTAAGAAGTCTGTTTTTAGTGAGTAAATATAATTATTTCTTACCAGTCATGAAATATTGCTGTGCCCCCCCCCCCTCCCCCCTAAATAGTCCTCTGATGTGACACGAGGTTGATTTGTCTACAATTTATCTAAAACCTGATCTTTATCTTGTTGATGCCATAAACCTTAGGAACGTCTGAATGTCATTTATTTAAGTGGTTGCAATTTTTTGGTTGAAAGTTTTGAGTCAAATTTCCAAGGGGAGGGGAAAAACCAAGTTTAAGCTATTTAACTACAATAACATGTCTAGAGTAGGCCACCAGCTTTCCTAATCACACAACTTTATTTTTTTTCTGCTCATCGGTTCTGTTGAAGCCATGTACTTGTTTTGAGTCCTGTCTGAGTTGATTTCTCTTAGGAATGATTAGTTAGTGTAAGCTACATTTTAAGTCACAGCTTAGTGTGGTGTATTTAAAAAAAAAGTTTTTTGTTAGTGTCATCGTCTCTGCTTTCGCTGTGCCTTGGATATTGTCTCAAAAAAGTTTTCGTTTGTTTTAGTAAGTAGTACTATAGCTAGTGCAATATCACTGAAGGTTTGTGCCGTTAGTAAGTAGTACTATAGGTAGTGCAATATCACTGAAGGTTTGTGCCGTTAGTAAGTAGTACTATAGCTAGTGCAATATCACTGAAGGTTTGTGCCGTTAGTAAGTAGTACTATAGCTAGTGCAATATCACTGAAGGTTTGTGCCGAAGTATGTAATATCTTTGCAAAACAACAACAACTGCTTCTCATCATTTTTAGCTTAGAATTTGATCAACATGAATTCTCATCTCCAGATAGTGGAGCGTTTGAATAACTTCCTTCCCTATGCTCACACACACCCATCATCATTCACTCTGATTCTCTTTCTGTTAGGTATTTCTAGCAGAGCACAAGTCCACAAAGGAGGTGTATGCTATAAAGAGTCTTAAGAAAGACCTCATCGTCAAGGAGGATGATGTGGAGTGCACACTGAATGAGCGTCGAGTGTTGGCCATGCAGCAGAAGCCTCCATTCCTCACTGGTCTCCACTCCTGTTTCCACACCAAGGAGCACTTGTTCTTTGTCATGGAGTATGTGAATGGAGGTGACCTCATGTTCCACATTCTGGAGTTGGGGAGATTCCCTGAAAACCAGGCAAAGTAAGTACAGCTGCACTTGGATTGTTAATTTTTGTCACAGCTTGCTTCTGTTACTAAAGATATGATGAAATTCCACAGTGATGTTACGTATTTTTAATAATGGTTTATCCGGTGACAACAATATTATTATTTATGTCAATTTGTTGACATAATAAGACTGTCATTATCTAAGTCTAAAGTGTAGGGCAGAAGTATGGGAACAGCTCTTGGCCTGCATGTCCAGTAAATAGGAAATTGAATTTCCTAAGAATGAATGAGATGTGTTTCTGCTAAAATAGCTAAGATACCTCCTGTATACATTGCGTTGCACTGATTAATTAAATATATTTAATGGAAAAAGAACACAACAACCACTAGTAGGCAGCTGTGTAACTCATGATTTCATATTAATTCAGCGAAGCGAGCGGAGCTGACTCTCTAATGAGTCCGAGATTGAGTTAGGTCTAGGAATTGTTTTTGTTCTTGCGTGGGCGTACGTGTGCACATTTTCTCCTACGCGCTTGCGTGGGCCGGGTAACCTTCTTAGCAACATTTTGTTTTGTTTACCCGCCGTACGAAGTAGCGATGCCCAGTGAAACAAATTCTGCGAAAGAGAGACAAAACGTTAGAAACGCTCGGTCAAGAGCTTTGAGGGCGTTAGAAACTCCAGAAGAAAAATTAGTAAGGAGAGAGATAAGAAATGAAAAAGACAGGGCAAGGAGGAGGAGAGCTAAAACGAAACAGAAACAGGTAGCAAATCCTAATTTATTTAATACTATTCCTGAGGATTACGGTACCAGGAGCCTTCATCATAGAAAAAAGCTACCACTATTGTTTTCTCACTTTGATAGTATTTTGTAGCCACACCAAGCATGCATGGAATAGCTGCAATTACAGGGAACATGCATCGCTCGCTTCGCTATTTTGTGCTATTAGAGCGCATCACTAGTTCACATCATGTCCTAAAATCCACGACAGTTTGATTATTAACTTACAAATTGTGTTTGAAAATTGTCAAGGTTGTGTAGTATACAACTTTAATGCTGTGTGTACAATAACTAGGCTAAGTATGTCCCTCATCTCTTCCCCTAGGAGTGGTGTGGTAGATCTTGTGTGTGTGTGTGTGTGTGTGTGTGTGTGAAGCACATGTTGAGTTTGTAAACTGAAATTGGAAAGAATCCTAATCAACTCTGCTTATGTATGCTATAAAGTATGTTTAAGCATTTTATAGAATGCAATACATAATCTAGTATTTTCTGTTCTTCAAAAAGAATGGCATACTTTATTACTATTGATTTCAGTGCTATACATGTATCAACTGCCCTTGTTACCAACTATTCTCCTTGTCAACTTCAAACTTACAGATTCTATGCGGCTGAAATTATCCTGGGTCTGTTGTTCTTGCACAAGTCAGGCATTATCTACAGAGACTTGAAACTGGACAATGTCATGTTGGATGCGGAGGGACACATCAAGATTGCTGACTTTGGACTCTGCAAGGAAGGCATTCTAGAAGGGAACAAGACCAAAACATTCTGTGGAACTCCTGATTACATTGCCCCTGAGGTAAGTTTTAATTTAAGTCTTTATCATTTATTATTGTTACTAGTATGTATTTCATTGATACCTTCAACATAATATGGATAACATATGTATACGCATGCATGTACATGTAAATGCATCTCCTCATTTAAGCTCAAAAGTACTTCAACAAGCAGTGATATGTACGTGTCATAGTTTATGTATTGTTCTATCATGGAATATTGAATAGCTATTAAGTACATTAAGGGTGGCCGCACATAGCAACGCGCACCGCCTGTAGATCCAGACATTAATTTATTCCCCGCCAATACCCCACCATTCAATAATACGTGAGCAGAAACAATCGCGCAGTAGTAGCAGAAGTATACTTTGCGAAGTTGTGGTGTTTTAGTTTAGCTTCTTGTTGTCTTGTAGCCGTTTAACAGCAACTCTCCATACGTCGTCTGAACTCACGTGGCACGGTGCACCAGGCTGCCTCTCCTCCTGTAGCCGTTCTCCAAGCTCTGCGCACCTGAACTCAAGCGGATGGATCCAGCAGGCTCGATTTCTAAGGAGTGAAGACTTCCCAAGCTGCACAGACCTAATGCCTTCACCTCGGACTATCTCCAAGAAACTGCTCTCTCTTCTGACTCTCTTTTTATTGTTATATTGATGTTTGTTTACGCTTGATATAGGCGGGCTCTTTTTAGAACCAACACCAACCAATTGAAAAAAAAGTGCTCGTGTACAAGGAGTACGAGACATGGGGGCGTGGCTATTTCTTAAGCAAGTGGAATTAAAGTTCCAAATTTTATATCAATTTTTCTTGGAATCTAATAATGAGAATGACAAAAAAAAATTTTACACACGGGTAAACCTATAAAAAAAAATGAACCGCACCACAACGAGAATTTTTCAATATCTTGTAAATTGTGAATAAATCATAAAGTAATGTTGAAATGGAAAAGAACTCATTGTCTTGCAGTAGAGTATTGGCTTGGCTAGTAGTGCACCAAATTGCGGAGCTCCAACTTACCGTACCGCTCTTCTCCAAGAAAGTGCTACAAAGTTTTATAACCAGGCCCCGATTTTTCTTCCAGATTCACTCTAAAATTAGTGAGCGGCGCCTTCGGCAGGTACTTTGTCCTTGTGTTGTAGTGGAGAAGCCCCTGTAAGTATACAATAGTAGTAATCGTGCATAGCAACCATCAACAAAAAACTGTGTGGGCGGTGTGCGGCAGAGAATTGTGATTGGCCTAGTTCAAATGCATTCACTGAAATATCTCACAGCAGCTATGACCTTGTATTCTCTGTTCCTGCTGTTTTGTCTTATTCTTTAAAAAAAAATGCTATAAAGGGGATGGGATCCTTTTTTAAAGAATGTGTGTGTGTGTGTGTGTGTGTGTGTGTAGATTATCAGTGTGGAGCCCTATGATGGGTCTGTGGACTGGTGGGCACTGGGCGTGCTCATGTATGAAATGCTCATTGGAAGAGTGAGTTGTTGATTGATGATAGGACATTGAAACCTTTGTTATACACTTGTTTGGAAATAATATCATGTGATACTACTTTCAACTGCCTCGTTTGTTCCTTCCTATCTCATTTATTGATAATAGTAGAGTTACATTTTATTATAACTACTACTGTTATTGTTGTTGTAGGTGTAGTTATTGCTGTTGTTGTTTGGGGAGGAGGGACTTTCGTAGAAAAACTGATGCTAAAATTTCAGTTAGTGTGAGCTGGGAATTAGACACGAATAACTGCTCAAATAACTTTCACATGTGAACTGTCTGGATGTGATTTCCTAAATGATGAGTGTTAGTTTTTTGGATGGTCTAGGTGGTTTGTTTATTAAGTGTAAGAACATCAGTCATCAGTTAAGAGCACATTTCCTGTCCTTGATTGTGCCACAATTCCATTTGAGCACATTTTGATATACATAATATTACGACTAAAGATTATCTGGAAAAGGATCGTCAAACCTTGATGTTAAATACTTTTCCTTTTAAACCTTATGAAACATATTAGAGTCTAGTTGGCTACTCCAGCTTGGTCTACCAACCTTCAGAAGAAATTTGATAGTGGCTGTCCTCAAAAGATAAAATAGTTTGGGAGCTAAAGTTGTTTTGTATTGTGCCTTTCAGGTGAAAAGTGGTCATAGATGGAATGGTACAGATTGCTAAATAAAATTAGACTAGATGGATGAATTGATAGGATAAGTAAATAATTTATTAAACAATTCTTTTGTCTTGCAGCAACCTTTTGATGGAGATGATGATGACCAGCTCTTCAACAATATCCTAGAAAGACCAGTTCACTATCCTCGGGGACTTGGGGATGCTGCTAAGCGAATAATTCAAGGGGTAACTAAGCTGGCTTACTTGTTGACTTTGCAAACAATTGTTATTGTTGTTGTTGTTGTTTTAATGTATAGTTCCTGACAAAGCATCCAACTCGTCGTTTAGGCTGTCATCCTGAGACCGGTGAGCAGGATATCAAAACTCATGTCTTCTTCAAAGGGCTAGACTGGGACAAGCTGGAAAGGAGGGAACTCAAACCTCCATACAAACCCAAAATAGTGAGTTCAATATCTGTAGCATTAGGTTGATACTGTAAAGAGACTATGATAGAATTGAAGCATGTGAATAGCTGAGCTAACATCACTACTACAACTAACCCATATTAGCTTGATAATTGAATTAAATATCTGACCAGAACAACTGTAAGCAAGATTGGGCCATTTTCATAGTGTCATTTCATAATTTATTTGTTTTCCTCATTAATTTCCAGAAAGGGAAGAAGTCTGCTAGCAACTTTGATCCAGAGTTCACTAAAGAAGCTGTGAAACTGTCTCCGGTGGAAGCTGCTGTTGTTGCTGCTATAGAGCCGGAGGTTTTTGATGGATTTTCGTTCACCAACCCAGAATATTTTCTTCCATCATAGCTTTTATCCCAATGACTTTTTAAAAAGAAGTCATGAAAGAACTGGTCAAACCAGCAGTTGTACTTCTGTTCATTTTCGTTTAGTCATTACATTATTCGTACTTCTTTTCATTTCTTTTAGCCTGTAACTTGAAAAGTATGTACTTAATAACTCTTTTTTTTTTTCTTTTCTTTTTTTTTAGAACACTATGATTACTGCATTTTCCTTCTTCAGCAAATTATCTACTATTGTCATTATTATTAGGAATTGTGTAAATATTTATGGATAACCTAAAAATAAACTAAACTAAAATACTTATGCTCAGGATCTCTACAAAAATTTAAAACTATCGGGAGTAAGCAAAAAAGAAAATGATAATTCCATTGTGGTGCTCGCGCACATTTGTATGTATTAGAATATATGGTACAGAATCGGCAAGTTAATTCTAAAGCGGAAGTAAACCAGCCTCACCCTGATCGCTCTGTATACGAGAATTGAGCAGAGGAGGTGTGAAGGTTCGCGGTTGTCTTAGATCAAACCAGCCTCCCGAGGTCCTCTGGGGTGATGTCTGAAGAGGAAAATTTGGAGGGAGGTCGTGGGTCGGCTAGGCTCATACGAGTTTCTCCTGCTCCTTCACCTGTAGTTGTGGTGAACTTCGAACACGATGAGAGCAGTGTAGTGAGCGATTTTGAAGTGATTGAGGGTGACTGTGACGGTGGAGGCATGTGTGATGGCGATGTATGTCTTGAACCCGTTGAAACCAGTCATGCAGTGGCGCAGAAACCCACCAAAAAGCTGCAATTTAGCAATGTCGGCACTTGTGATAATAGTGAGTTAAAAACCAACGAAGTAGTCATCCAATGTAATAGCTACACACTTTTTGGGACTGCATGATTTCTTGTTTGTTCAATTTCTAGTTGCTTGCAATTCTTAGGATCATGAATTTGCTGTATTTGTTTGCAGTAGATATAATTATGACTTAATTTTATTGCAGATATCGAGCTGAATGAAATAGTGCCAGATATCTTGGGGTACTGTGAAGATGAAATATCCCCAGAAGTCAGAGATCTCAGGATCACAAGCAATCCTCTGAATAAGTTGATTGCCCCCACTTGTAAAATTTCTGAAGGCACTGATATATTCCAGGATATCATCAGGAAGAAGGTTTTGAAGGACGTATTAGACACTCGCCCGTCCGTGCAAGTAGCTCGTGGAATGAGCATGAGATTTCGAGCACGCTCAGCATTTGAACGGAAGCCCAACTCTGTACACTCGAGCCTTCCTACTCGGAAAAAGAGTGCAATAACTTCAGCAGGCGGTGTGTAGTGCTTTACTGAACCTTCTAGTTTCTTTTCATATGGGGCTATGTTTAAAGCAAGTAGATAAGTCAGTAGGATTATATTGAAATTTTGCAATAGTTTTGATTTATCAGTTGGGTGTCTAACTCAAACAGTATAGAATGAATCCATAGGGACCATTTCAGTGAATGATATTTTTTCCTTCACAGATAGTCGCACTTTACCAGGTCGGCGTAAAGACAGCATATTCACTGTGGAGGATATAGAGGATGAGGATATCACTATAGACGAAGGTGACGATGATGTGCACAGCTTGGGAGGTGACTACAAGGACCTTCCTATGTATCGCAAGTCCACACTACGGCTGAAGGAGAGAATGGACAAACAGTTAGTACAGGGAGATAAGAGAGAATTTGAGTGTGTGTGCTTGCAGAGTATATTTGAGTGTGTGCGTGTGTGTGTGTGTGTGTGTGTGTGTGTGTGGCAGATGGTGTGAATTCCTGATAAGTGCCTACTCAATGACTTGTGTGAATGAGGATATCTCCCTTCTACTAACATTAATGGGAGTGAACTGAGTCAGTAAGCGTAGTTGGAATGTTAGTGGGCAGGTTGAGTTTACATTCTGAGTAGTGGCTGATTGCCTCGAGGTGTCTGAGTTGAAAATAGACTTCTGTTGTATGCTAAAAAGGCTGAATCGTGTAATGCACATAGAATAATAGATATCAAGCAGGCTATATGTTATTTGCTATAAAATGCGATTTTTTTTAAGTGGCACAGTGTTGACCGCTTAATTTGTGTGTAATTATTCTGTAAACAGTTGCTATGGAGTATTGGAAAGTTGATTTTTTATTAAATTGAATCACAGTTCCCTGCTCCTTGCATCGCACTAATGACTTGTGTTCTAAGCTAGAAGAAGCCAACAAGTTTGGGGAATTTTGATTTAGTGTTGGCTTCTTGTAGTTCTGCATTTGATCATTTTTTCCCTTTTTCTTTAATGTACGTAGCCGTGAAGAGAACTTGTCAAAGAGTCAGGTGGTCAGAGAGAGTGTATGGCAAAACTTCAAATATGTGGTAAGACAACAGCTTTTTTTTTTGGGTGGCTATTGTATGTATTTGGTATGAGAGTTTGTGTTGATTTATTGGTCTGGTTGGTTCAGATACAGAGGAAATAGTACATTTATAATATACCAGCTATGCTTGTTGTTTTATACCAATTATCTTATTTTATTATTTGCTTTCAGAAATGGCCCAAGCTCAAAAGCCAGTGGAAAGTGATCCGTTCTTGGGAGTTGTGGAAAGGTCACATGAAGAAGATTGAGGGTCACTTCGGCACGGCAATTGTCTCCTACTTCATTTTTCTTCGCTTCCTCTTTCTCATGAACGTGGTCATTTTCTTGCTATGGTTCGGCTTTGTCGTCATCCCCGGTGTTATATATGTCATCGCTGAAAGGCCCCTGAACACCCCCTCACTGGCCACGTGTGTCTACAGTACTGCTGACTTCCTGGGAGGTTCCCTGTGTCCCGCTGACAATCCTGAGACTGCCCTGTCTCAGACTGACCTCACAGGTGAGACCATCTTCTACCAGCTGGAGTCCGTTGGGGAGTATTCATGCAGTGCACCAACTACTGGGAGTACGTTTGATGTCCAGAACTGTGGATTCAGAACAGTGTCATTTAATAGCTCTGTGACGTACAATCAGGCGTATATTGAAGGAGGATCGGTTCTGCGTGTATCTACTACTGTGCCAACGGTAATGTTAGTTAGCCAACATATATCTCCCACCCTCGCCCCTCACTTTACCCCCACTTGCTTCCTTTGCACAGTTCCATAACTCGTGTTTGTATGCGTCACTAATGTTGAACTTGTGTAAGTCTTTCCTACGTGCACAGCTACCACAGTGTGTGCAAACTTAGTCACTGAATTGTTAAAACCATTTCCCCCCCCAACATATACATGTATAAGCAATACTTAACTAAATTATTGCCAACGACTGATAGGCAGGAGCTATTTATAGGAATGTGTAACACTCTTCTCCAATGCGACTTCTTTTTCTTGTGAGGGCCTTTTTCCACTGCACACCTTTTTCTCATGTAACTCCTTCCCCTTCTTATATAGCCCACCCTACCCGTGCTGCCTGACTTAATCTCATGTCGTTTCTTCCTCTCTCTCCATCTCTCTTCCCTCTATCAACCCGTTCCCTTGTTGTCTCCCCTAAATCTACAATGGTCTATGTTCCATATCTGTAGACTTGCTCCAATGCCAGTGCGGCCATCGAGCTGCGTCTGTGCTCCAGTGGTATTGATCCTCGCATCTTGTGGTACAGCTACATCATCGACTTTGTCCTGGGTCAGGGCCTCTACAATGACACCGTCCTCTTCTACGGACGCTATGGCAACACCACGGTGCTTGGCAACAGATATTCCTTGCCTCTGGCCTACCTCCTCACCACCTTTGTCATCTACGGTATTAGCGTCATCTTGCTGGTCGTCATGTGAGTGAGGGGACAAGTTTGGGATTAGTAAAAAGCAATATTTGATGTGGGGGCAGGAGTGTTAAAATTAGGGTTACTTAGTAAAGAAACATCATTTCTTTGTTAGTATTTTTTTATTTTGGTGTTATCTGGTGAGCAATTATTACTCTTTTAAAATAGCATGATAAGCAAGCTATCCTATGATGATACTTAGAAAGGCCAGAGTAGAAATATTAGTGGAATATTGATTGTGTTTCTCATTGTTGCTGTAGCTTTTTACCACTGACTTTGTTTTGTTGTTTGTTGGTAGTCTTGGTAATGCATACAATGAAAGTTACACAAAGATCAGGGCTGCCAGAAGAATCACATTCAGCAGCAAAGTGTTCACAGCTTGGGACTTCAACATCACTAACGTCGATGCTGCTAAACTCAAGAAAGTCCACATTAGGACTGACCTGGAGGTATGGGAGTAGTGATTTAATCTCTCTCTAACACACATATGCTTTGAGTGTCATGTGTCATGTACAAAGATATGTATGTTATATACAAGCACATGTGCATGTATGGTCAAGCTGGATTGTTGCATTGTCTGTGTTCTTGTTGATGGGACAGTTTTTGTAATGCATGTCTAGTGATTCATCCTATGTACATCGTAGAAGTTCATTACTATGAGTATCAACTTGAATGCATATATAGCTTTAACATAGCTGAAGAAGGTTCAGCTTAATTGTTAAAGATCATTTTGGTCCGTGAACCTTCTTCAGCTATACATATCTTATGTATATGGAACTTGGGTTTTGTACGTGGGAAGTACCAAAGAGAAAGTTACACCACCATTATTTGTTAACAAGTTGTTAACAAAGACTAAATTTTGAAAATAGTATGAACTTGACACCTTTATGGTGACAGCTTTGTACCGTGTAATACTCTGGAGGTGATAACTGAACTCGTTTGGCATGGTTACATTGTGACGCTTCTCAATTGATATTCAAAATAAAGCTACACTATAGTACCAGGTGCTGACTGTCCTTGACCTGTCTTGTGTAACCTTTCATGTTGTATGTGTGATTTCCTTAATTAAATGTACACTTCTTCACTTAGACAACACAGGATCAGCTAGAAGGTCATTTAAGTGTTAGATGTGTTAGTGCTGTCTAGAATGTATGATTTATTTGTGTTTGCACATTTCTATTGGCACAACCAACTTATAAGGTCTGTCACAAAAAGCTGGCTCTCTTAGCTGTTGGTTTGCATCAAGTGAGATATCCTTTGATTTTTAAGTGTGTGCTTTTCTATGTCATTGATTGATCAATTAAACATCATATAGTGATAGTGATGGATGATTGTGCATGTATTTATCCCACTGCCTCTACTACTAGCTAGGAAACAGCCTAACCATGCAGTAATGGAGAGAATGCAGTCAATTGATCGTGAGATATGGGTAAAAAAAGTGTGTTTTGTAACAAGAGGCACTAATAACGTCTTGGGATGGTCCAAGAATAGCACGGTTATCTTTATCTCAATGAGTATGCGTTTATCTAAAATTCATTAAGTTGTAAGTAAAAGTTTCGGGGACTGTATCAATTAAAATAAAGGTGCCAGTTTTTCTCTTGGTTTTTCCGTTTTTACAATTTATTTCAATTAGTTCATACCATATCATTCTCCTAGCCAGCTCTCCTACATCTCTAAACATCATAATATTACTGACCAAGAGTTCAAGGAATTAAATAACTATTAAAGAGTGGATTCACTTACACTATTTTAATCTTTCCCCTACTTGACATGTGAGCCATGAAACAGTGTGGTTGCTAGGAGTCTTGTAAATTAATTGTCTGCACTTGAAATTAATAGTCTCTCAGACGTAGGCATTATATGCGTCTTTTCTCTTCTATTTTAACCTCCTCTCTTACTCAACAGGTGGAGTTATCTGATTTTGACAAGCGTTGCATCAAGAGAAGTTGGAAGGATTGGACAAAGGTGGTCATCATCAGAATTTTCACCAATCTATTCACGTTCATCATGCTGGTGGGAGCGTCTGCTGCCATCTACTACTCCGCGGACTATGGACTCAGAAACGTAAGCCCCTCTCTGCCCCCCCCCCTTCCCTCTACCTTCTATCTCTCTCTATAGATAATAAATTTTGATCATGATGCCTTTTACTCGCCACGAATGTAATCTTTTTTTTTTAACTACTTTATTCACCCTTCCATTCATGTGGTCCACTATCCTTTTCCTTCTCTCTTCTCTCCCTCCATCATGTTTTTTAAATTATTATAACAACGGTGCTGTAGGAAGGCTCCACCTTCACCGGCCTCATACTTCCTGTGGTAGTCACTACCCTCAATTTCATCCTTCCACTTCTCTTCTCTTTTCTTGCTCGCTTTGAAAGGTTCAAGACTCAAGGAGGAGAGATCAAGATGACGCTAGTGAGGTATGGTTCACCTGTACCCTCTCAAAGATACTTATGTACATGTTAACTATTGTGGAAGTCTCCCTATTATTTCTTATAGAGCCATTACTCATGTTGACTTTGAAGTATGTTTAAATGATCCATACCACATGACCCTACTATAATAACCGTACAATTGAATCTATTGCATTGAGAGAGATGCTGCCAAAGCAGGTCACATATAGTCTGATAGAGCGATTGTGTGTGTGTGTGTGTGTGTGCTATCCATGCATGCCGCTCATTCTTCAGCCTCGTATTGTTTACGTCATTCTTGGTTATTGTTTCTCGCCGTCCAGTATGATAGTGTTTACCTTCCCCAGTTGCAATACTATTTCAACTAGTACTGTATGTATATGGGCATGTGCTGGTTTGTGTGTTGTCTCTATTTTTGTGTGCCAAGTTTGTTGTCCTTCACTTCTTCTCTCTTCAGGACCATCATCGTGCGTCTGTCTTCTCTAATAGTCCTCGTCATCACTTTGTTCCTGCTCGTGGCCTGCACCCAGACGGTTACCATGGATACCTCCACGAGCATGTGCACCATTTCACCGCAGAGTTTGACGTCAGCCATCTCATCCAACACCACGTCAGAATGTCCAACAGTGAGTCCATCACATTTTTTTTATTGGCTCGATGTCCACTATTTATATCCATCAAGTTTTAATTAACTTTTAGCATTCTAGTGGTTCTTCTATTAAAAGTAAAATTTCAAGCCATCTTTCAGGATATCACAACTTGCCCATCTTCCTGTCTGTTGCCATACACATGCTTGCTAGTATCCCATCTGTCTGTCCTCTCATTTCCTCTTGCAGTGCTGGGAGACTTACATTGGCACAGAGTTCTACACACTTGGTATTACTAACTTTGTGGTGTCTGCCTCGGCCACCATTGCTGCAGAAACTGGCAGGAAGTAAGTTGATTGGTCGGTTATATCGTTTCTGTTCCCCCATCCTCTTCCACTGCTACTCTCATCTTGTGGGTATATTTCATGATTTAAAAAAAAAAAAAAAAAAAAAACATTAACAACTATTTATATATATATTTTTAGTATTGTGTCTCGCCTCAAGTTTAAGGGACTTGGTGAGAAAATCGGCAAAGGCACTTTCAACATTCCCAAAAGTATTCTTGACCTCATCTACACACAGGCACTTCTCTGGTGAGCAATTGAGCCCCACCCCTTTTCATGTGATGTGGTGTGTGTGCGCCATCAGATAATTCCACTGGATATTGAAAATAGGAAACCTGTTTAGTGAGGAAATACTATCACGAAGTTTTAGATAGTAATCACCTTTTTTACTCACAGCGAGTACAAACACACACATGCACATGCATGCACACACTAGGATGGAGTGGGAGTACTGAAAACAAAAATAATAGTAATTGGATACAATTCTAGCTGGACCAGTAGTTCTGGTTTCATACTGCCATAGTGATGGTTGCATAGTGTTACAATTTTTCTAATTCTGACTCAACTACACTTTCATTATCTCACAGGCTCGGCTTTTTCTTCTGTCCGTTCCAGCCATTTGTGATACTGTCTACCACATTCCTTCTTTTCTATGTTAAACGAGTAAGTATATTATCATTTGGGCTATGGTAATTAGACGAGTAGAAAAAGTTAAAGAGTTATAACTTGTAGTGACATAACCAGCAATGGCTGCACTGACTATCAGGAGTAACTAACTAGAAGTAGATTTTATGTTTTTATTTACACTTATCAATTTAGTAACTGATACACTTAAAGAGCCTTTACATACATACATTAAAGTTGGAAGCCACCCTTCTTTTGTGCTAACTCCACCATCTTCTATCCTGTCAATTAATCATGTGGTTAAGGCACACCTGTTTGTTTACCTCCCTGTTTGTTGTTGTGTATGCATATAGTATAGTCTGACCATCAACCTGGTTCCAGACAAGAGGGGCAGCTTCAGAGCAGCTCGCACGAACTTCCTGTTTGTCTTGCTCATGTTGGTGACCCTTTTCCTAATTCTAATCCCCATTGGATTTGTCATCGGCAGGTATGACATAGGTTGTTGTTGTTTTTTTAATATTAGTTTTTCAAGTCAGGTAGTAGTAATTTGGGGTGGGTGCCAAGAATAAGTTCTTATAAAATGCTATACCAATGAATTCTGTGATATTTTTTTGTGTGCCATGCAATACCATGTAAGACCCAAACACTTGATGCAGTTCTATAGACACGTTCTGCGGATCCTCCCAAAGGTCATAACTCATTTCCCACTTTTAATCTATTCGGGGAGAAATCTTTAGCTATACTACAGTCTCCCTTACTGGACTCAATTTTTATTATTATTCTTTCAGCTTTAATCCTAGCGAGACTTGCGGTCCATTTAGAGGAAATCAGTTCATCTTCTCCATCATCACTAATGGTATCGCCAACTTGCCCTGCCCATCACAGCAATTCTTCGACTTCGTGGGTTCAGTGGGATTTGTGCTGCCTGTCATTATCTTATTGCTGTGAGTCAAAGTTAAATATTTTATGGGGAAAAAATAAAAGAATGAAAACTATTTTTTAAAATGTAGACTCATTATATACGCCTTGCTTGTCTCTCTTCGAGCACGACAGGAACGGTTCAAGCTTGTTAAGAAACAGCTGCTATTGGTAAGTTCATTTCAATGAACTAGAAACAGTTGACGTAGGAAGATTGGAACTTACTTAAAAAAAGTTGATAGGTTGATTGTTAGGTTATTATTACCATGTTAAATTAAACTAAGGTTATTCGATTATCCTCAGGTAAACAAAAAATCGTTGTTGATTTTTACCTAGAAATTTTGACCAAATCATTGCAGTTCTAATATAAGTATGCAAAGAATTCCACTACTTAATAAATTAAGAAAATTTGAGTGTCCATTAAAAATTTTGACTGTTCATTTTAGGCAGCTTATTGTAAAGACTTTAATGTTGTTTTTTGTTCCCCCCACCCCCCATTTGTTGGTGTTGTCTTGGGCCGAGTGATATTGTTCTGGTGTTGTGTTTGCAGGAAGGTGCCAATGTCACTCACATTGTGAATAAACTGGATGCAGTCCTCACTGTATTGGATGGTGACCAAAGTGACGGGAAATTGCTGCCAACTGTAGTCCGCCAGCGCATCATAGACATCCGTAATGACTTGAACGACCAGAGCACCAGAGAAGACACCTCCAATTTCTGACAGCATTCACGAACAAATTTATTTAACATGCCAAAATATTATGTGATAGAGTGAAATATTTATTTTTATGTCAGTTTTGATGCTCATTCAATGCAAACTTACACGTCCACTGTTTTAACCCACTAGTTCATGTCACTTACTTAGAAATCATGGTTATGCTATAACATGTGTATTGAACTAAGGTACATGTTGTTCAGTTGAGAGAGTCTGTCAACTAATTAGTATTCTGTAAAGTGGTAACTGGCAAGCTTCTTGTTGGATTTTCAATGATTTGGGATCTATAAGTCATTCCAGCATACCAGCATATAAAGTTGGAAGTATAACCTACTACCTTTATTGTTATGATTTGAAATATTTCAAATCTTCTCGTTCTATATGAAGAACTTCACACATCAGTTTAAAGTCTGCTATATTTCCATACCTTATGCTGTACAGCAAATCTTTTCCCATTCCTTCAATCTTTAACCTCTGAAACGATCCTCCCATCTTCGTCTGAGATTCATTGTACTGAATTATCTTTTCCAGAGGTATGTAATGGTCCACCCGATTGCCCCAGAAAGACAACACGCCCAGACGAACAACCTTGCTCTCGGGATCGTATTTCATCTCGCCTACTACTCGCATGAAGAACTGCGTCATCGCCAGCAAAACTCCTGATGTACCGATAGCAGCGGCAAATCCAGCACCCACTGAATGCCCCCCAACTTCTCCTAAATGATATTTGAACAGCAAGTAAGGGAGAGCTGCTGCCATTATCGCGATTTGGTACATCTTGAGTCTCGATAGAACTCTAAATTGTACCATGGTTGGCCAACGGTATAGGAGTACAGATGAATCAGCAGAGAAGGCCCATTTGGCGTTGTCACCATCATCTTCGTCTGTTGTTCCAGTTATTTTATTATGAATCGACGAATAAAAAAGTGCTGAAGACGTGCAGTCCGGGGTTCGGAAAGAGCTCAGCGCAGCGAAACATTTTCTACGAACTAGGGTAGCAATTCTACAGTTCTTATAAATTGACGATGACAGACACGCGTCTAGCCGGAGGAACATTGCCACGACCTTTAACCTTTAACCTTTGTTTGTTACCTTACCTATTATAGCAATATAGACTACGGGTATATAAAGCTACGATTTTTGTGCCCGTTTATGCCAGCATAGGAGGATGCCAGCAAATATATGCCATTACATTTTAGCTTTTTAGTTTCGAATTGCGGTAATCTCCATATCGTTAGTGACTGGTGATAATGGAATAGCTATGTCTGTTCCTCATTATGCTGCTGTCATAAGTCATTATCATGGTGACTGACATTTTTAAATTGCTGTATCAATTGATATTAATTCTTATTAAGTCCAGCTAATCTGTCTACAAAAGATTCAAACTAAAGTGGCTAAATATTTGCATTGTAGCAATATGGCCACATAACAATGAGAATTGTTTTTTACCAAAAGGTACTCAGTATAATTTTTCATATAAAATTTCTCATGTCTTACTAAAAGTAAACAAAGTCCATTTAATAGCTTCATTATAGTTACTGTTTCAAGTTAAGTATTTTATTCAGCAAGAAGTACATGAATTCAAAATTCTTCAATGAAAAGTAGCCATCATTCACAGCTAATACAGTCATTTTTAGTTTGCCGTCCCAGCCATTAAAAAAATTATGAATATATACTAGCGGGTCCAGGGATAATTATGAAGGAAAAAAATTTAAATATGGCTAGCTAGCTACTGGCTTGAGAGGAACTAACAATAAGTATCAATAAAAAATGTGTTGGTGTTACTTTTATTTTGAAGTTACCTTACCTATTTGAATAATACAGACTATATGCAGCAATTTTTTTGCCCTATTATGCCACAGTTTACATGGTAGCTTTTTAAAATCTTTGCAAACTCCCTCAGTGATAGCTATTAATGATATCTTGGGTTCGATATGGCATTGATTGTATGTCAGATAATGTCAGCACAATAGAGATGTAAAATAATGTTCATGAAAAGAAAAGGCATTGAAAAGAGAAAACAGGAAGGCAACTTAATTTTATATGCAGTGTTGTGTGCTGTCAAAAGGCTCTTGTGTGGTAGCTATTGTGCCCGCATTATACTATAGCTTTTTACTCAGCACCAGCATACTACTCAATGCTAATGTGTACCTTACCTATTGTAACTCTGTGTGGTATGCACAAGAGTCACAAGTTGGAGCTCCTCCTTCAGCTCCTAACATTCAGTTGAGTCTTAACATTCCTAAGTAACTCATAACTTTATAGAATTTAGTGCTAACCAAATTTTAATAGAAAATTAGGCTACAGTTGTAGCTACTGGTAGATTTTTATTTTTATTGTAGCATGAGTCCAGCTAATCTGACCGCAAAAGATTCAAACTAAAGTAGCTAAATATAGTAGACCCTCGTTAATCCGAACACCACTTTTAAAGAAATTCATGATATTATGGTGAGTGTCAAATAGAACTTGAAAGGATCACAATTGACAATCTACACTTCTCTAATTCAAAATCTTCACTGATCCAAACTATCTTCAGAACAAGGCTATGCAGATTATGGAGGGTCTAATTATGTTGAATAACTTTAACTACTTAAATTAGCTACTGTTTCAAGTTAAGTAGTTTATTCAGTGTGAATAAAGTGGTCAGGATATAGCCTAACCAGCCTGAACACTTACTCCAGCCATGACTATTAAGAAGAGTGATTTTTAAAATACTTAGCTAACACCATCATGCACAATAGTTTGGTAAAATGCAAAAAATAAAAAAAAATGTAGTTTTAATGTGTTTGTACAAACTACTAATTGTACTAATTGTCTATGTTTGGCTCCTTTAAACAATGAGAGCAGAACCAGATATCCATTGACGGCTCCTCTTCAACATCAGCACATTCCCTATATACCAGCAAATACAGAAGCAGGTAATCAAAAGGCAACTATGTCCAGATGTTATTACATACCAATGAAACCATTCACCGCAACCTTCACAAAATATCATATTCAGTTTCGTCGTGCAAATGTTGCACTCTTTACATTGCCATTCTATTCGCTTCTGTGCCACTATACAAACACATAAAATAGTAGATGACCTCAGAGGTTTGCATTTGGTTATTGTACATTATTCTAGCTTTACAGTTAGCCACAAACCTATATTTAACACCAGTTTGAATGCCTCAGATGTAAAGTACTGGGTAGTAGACTCAATTTGCGATTGTGAGAAGTCTATAATATGATCATTTATCTGAGACACTTCTTTCACACACTGATTTGTAATCAAACCATTCCGACAGGTCACACTGGAAATTCCATCATCGGTACATAAGGTCAAAGGTTGGCAATGTTCCTGTGGCAATGTTCCTCTCAGGTCGTGGCAATGTTCCTGCGGTTAGACGCTTCTGATGACAGTAGCGCCATCTGATAAGGTAATGATCGCCAATTCAACATGGAGAATTGTGAAAAATGCGCGCGCTTTTAAGTTGCCGTAACCCCACCTCCTCTCCTCTCGGCGCTCATCCCTCTTTTTGTTGTTGTTATTGTTGCTCGGTACCCCGCCCATTTTCTGCCACGTGTGCAGCTGGGGTGCGCATCAACGAGTGGAGGGTTGAAAAATAGACAAAAGCTATTCCTTTCATTCGCAAAGCCTCTTTTCATATCCCGGTGTAGACATTTACGTACTTTGCGGTAGAAATCTCATTTGCTGAGGATGAACATCTTCAGACTTACTGGGGACTTGTCCCACTTGTTGGCTATCCTTATACTGCTTGCAAAGATGTGGAGAACTCGATCTGTTGCAGGTTAGTTTCACACTTAAGAGTGTAGAAATGCGAGTCAGATAGTTTTAATAGATTATAAAGTTAACCAAGTAAGCATTGCATGAAGGAGTTGTATTTTTTGTTGTTGTCTAATTGTAAGCAATTGGTGGAAGTGATTGTGGCTTGTTACTTGGCATGTAATAGGTAGTTACCGAGTGAATGAGGCTTTGTTGCTAAAATGTTCTGTGGTCTCCAGCTGTTCACTCTAAAGATGCATGCCAATTTTTTTTTTTCCAGGAATATCTGGTCGGAGCCAATGTCTGTTTGCACTCGTCTTCACAACACGCTATCTTGACCTCTTCACTAATTTTGTGTCCCCGTATAATTCCTTCATGAAAATAGTGTTTCTTGTCACCACCTATGCCACCATATACCTCGTCTTCATCAAGTTTAAGGCCACGTACGACTCGAACCATGACTCCTTTCGTGCCGAGTTCCTCGTCATTCCCGTGGCTGGTCTGGCTGTGCTTGTCAATCATGAATTCGGTGTCATGGAGGTGAGGAGAGAAGGGGGAGGGGTGGGGTGGGAGGGGTAGGGCTTTGGTGTCAGAGTGGGCGGGGGGGGGCACGGGAATACGTACAGACACGAGAGCCTTTAGGAAGTGTTTGGGAAGAGGGGAGGATGTGATATTGCTAGCTTGCAGTAGTAATGGTGGATGGAAGAGTACTTGACAAGATTAAATTTTAATGGGTGCAGTGTTTGTTTGTGATAACCAAGTGTGTTCTTTCTGGACACATGTTCTCTACCTTCGTGGGGAGGGCTAAGTCAACTGAATTAGTCTATTCTGATAGTGCGTCTGATTTCCTGTTCTCTTGAAATAACCAGAATAATGACACATTTAACAATAGGTTGTTTTTTCCCCCCCTTTCTTTTAAATTCTATCTAGAGGTCATAATATTTAGTAGATGGTGGTAGACACATCATAATAGTTGGTGTGTCAAAAGTGGCTTCAGTTGAAGGTAGGGATTTGTCCTGGAAGACGAATCACCCCCCCCCC
>WLWD01000737.1_pt1 | contig 138923 bp, 85 predicted proteins | sample 6712731 | NCBI WGS metagenome assembly WLWD01 (sample SAMN12718690, study PRJNA576275) | sponge metagenome | isolation source: marine sponge | host: Mycale hentscheli | place: New Zealand: South Island, Marlborough, Capsize Point | collected 2014-11-01
TTAAGTATAAAGTAAGGCTTGCGCTTAATGCTGTATTTTCAGAATAAACTGGGGTCAAGCCTAAAAAGCCGTGTTTTTTGGAGAAAAAGTTTCCCGCACGCGTTTAAGGGGCATACGTACCATCCATACATACATATATACATATAACATATACCCGATTTTGCATTATCCACCCCTAATACGAAAGACGTTATGTGCAGAATGGCTGACCCTCACCTTTGACCTCACGCAAATCTTTGCGCGCGCTCTTGGTGCCAGCTGTCACCTTCAACTTTAGTGGAAGTTGTCCTTGGTGACCCTGCAAGATTGAAGTAGGAGGTGGTTGGTTGCTCGTTGTTGGTAGCTAGGCTGCATTTAGTGCTACTGGTGGGTGATGATAACGGAAGAGAGGACTACAAAGGCAGGAATTCACTTATGATAACAAGTAAGTGTACTAAATACTGTGATGTGTAGTGTAGAATAGATAGCTAATGAATTGCATGTAGGGCTATGGTGAATGACAGATTATTTGCCATGATAAAAAAAACAGAGTTTTCTTTAAGCACCTCTCCCCTCCCCTTCTTGTAAAGCATGTAACTGTCTGACTCTAAATCATTTCTGCTGCCAATTCATTGCTGAAAGTGTGGGTTATCGAATGCCATTTTATTTTACTGTAGTATGAGTAAGGAGGGATCAATAGCACTCGTAAAGCAATTGAAATTATACTCGGCGAGTGCTATTTCGAATGCTTTATGAGTACTATTGATCCCTAATAGCACAGGTTACACATGCTATCACTCGCTAATACAGAGGAGGAGCAAGCTCCTGGACATTGGTAAGGCCATTGTGACCACGCCCATCACAGCTCCATACAGGAAGTATATAATTAGCTATCATATTACAGTATGATTTCTCTGTGCTTAGTGTACTTTCTTTAATCATATAGAATTATAGTGTTGAAATAAATGATGAAAAAAGTGTGTATTGATAGCTAATGATAACTTATTTAATAGAAAGTATCAAATGATAACTTGTTTAATAGAATGTATCAAATGATAACTTGTTTAAGAAAAAGTATCAAATGATAACTTGTTTAAGAAAAAGTACCAAATGATAACTTGTTTAATAGAAAGTATCAAATGATAAATTTGTTTAATAGAAAGTACCAAATGATAACTTGTTTAAGAAAAAGTACCAAATGATAACTTGTTTAATAGAAAGTATCAAATGATAACTTGTTTAATAGAAAGTACCAAATGATAACTTGTTTAAAGGAAGTACCAAATGATAACTTGTTTAATAGAAAGTACCAAATGATAACTTGTTTAATAGAAAGTACAAACTTGTTTAATAGAAAGTACCAAATGATAACTTGTTTAAGAGAAAGTACCAAATGATAACTTGTTCAATAGAAAGTATCAAATGATAACTTGTTTAAGAGAAAGTATCAAATGATAACTTGTTTAAGAGAAAGTACCAAATGATAACTTGTTTAATAGAAAGTATCACATGATAACTGTCTTGTTTAATAGAAAGTACCAAATGATAACTTGTTTAAGAGGAAGTACCAAATTATAACTTGTTTAATAGAAAGTAACAAATGATAACTTGTTTAAGAGGAAGTACCAAATGATAATTTGTTTAATAGAAAGTACCAAATGATAACTTGTTTAATAGAAAGTAACAAATGATAACTTGTTTAATAGAAAGTACCAAATGATAACTTGTTTAGTAGAAAGTACCAAATGATAATAGTATCTATGCAGGGCACGCTGCCCTTCACGCTATTGGTACTGGAGTTATTCTCACATTATCACACTCGCTACCTGTCTCTATTTTCTTACTCTCCAGCTCACTGCCTGTGTATTCTTGCACTATCAGGCTCACGGCCGTCATTCTCTCACTGTCAGGCTCGCTGCCTGTCTAGTCTTACACTATCAGGCTCATATTCTCTCACTATCAGGCTTACTGCATGTCTACTCTCACTCGCAGGCTTTCTATCTATCTATTCTCACACTCTCACTTAGGCTCGCTGCTTATCTATTCTCTTGAGCTCACTCAGGCTTGCTGCCTATCTATTCTCACTCCATCAGGCTCGCTACCTATTTATTCTCACTCTCACTCAGGCTCGCTGCCTCTCTATTCTCACTCTATCAGGCTCGCTGCCTATCTTTTCTCACTCTCACTCAGGCTCACTGCCTATCTATTCTCACTCCATCAGGTTTGCTGCCTATCTATTCTCACTCTCACTCAGGCTCTCTGCCTGTCTATTCTCACTCCATCAGGCTCGCTGCTTATCTATTCTCATTCTCACTCAGGCTCTCTGCCTATCTATTCTCACTCCATCATGGCTAGCTGCCTATCTATTCTCACTCTCACTCAGGCTCGGTGCCTGTCTATTCTCACTCCATCAGGCTAGCTACCTATCTATTCTCACTCTCACTCAGGCTCGGTGCCTGTCTATTCTCACACTATCAGGCTTGCTGCCTATCTATTCTCACTCCATCAGGCTCGCTACCTATTTATTCTCACTCTCACTCAGGCTCGCTGCCTGTTTATTCTCACTCTATCAGGCTTGCTGCCTATCTTTTCTCACTCTCACTCAGGCTCACTGCCTATCTATTCTCACTCCATCATGGATAGCTGCCTATCTATTCTCACTCTCACTCAGGCTCGGTGCCTGTCTATTCTCACTCCATCAGGCTAGCTACCTATCTATTCTCACTCTCACTCAGGCTTGGTGCCTGTCTATTCTCACACTATCAGGCTCACTGCATATCTATTCTCACACTATCAGGCTCACTCTCTATCTATTCTCACACTCATGTTACTGTCTATCTGTTTTCACTAGGGCTGCGCGATTATCCGATTATTTCTGATTAATCGAGTAAATGGACAAATTGAAGTGGGGAGACGGGGATGCTGTCCAAAATCGATTAATTGGGAACAGCTGACCCTAGGGTGTAGGGCCCTAGGCAGCTGGTAGGGGGCAGCTGGTTAGCCAGCTGCCCCCTCAGGCTACTGCTAGGCTCTCTAGCTGTCCTTTTAGCTAGGCCCATCTACCTGGGTGTGGTTTGCTCTCAGTGTTTCCACGCAGTGTTTCCACGTGCATGCAGTGTTTCCACGTGTCTGTCTAGCTCCTGTCAAGTAGTGTGTCTTCTAGGGCATTCTGTTTGTCTTGCTTCACTAGTGTGTACTGTGTAGTGTGTACCTCCTATCATGGCAGAAAGCTTAGATATAAGTAGTTCTGCTGACCTTCTTTGTGCATTCCTGCAACAAGTACGCCTTCTGAAAGGCTATTCTCCACAGCAGGGCAAATAATTAATTATAAAAGAGCTTGTTTGGACCCGGACAATGTTGACATGCTGTGTTTTTTAGCTGAAAACTTACCTTGATTTTTAATTACCATTACATATCATAATCAGCCGATTAATCGATTAATCGTGATTCTTTACTGTATGAAAATTGATAATTGCCAATACCCAATTATAGTAATAATCGCACAGCCCTAGTTTTCACACCCAATGATGTTAAGACATTCTTGTTCTTTAGCTCACCAATGTATTCGTGCGCACTCTCGGGCTCACTGCCTATCAATTCTTATACTAGCCACCTACATAATATCTAGTCCCACACCCAAATATCTAGTTTCAACTATCAGGTTCGCCACCTATCTCGCACTCGTGTGCTGCCTTGCCACAGCCAGACTCACCACCAATGTATTGTCATGCTTGAGTATTATTTGTTCTTGTTCTTACCCATCCTCACACGCAGACTTGCTTACCTAATATTGCACTGAGGCCCAGGGCCTATCTATTTTTGCATGCACTATCAGGCTTGCTGCCTACGTTTTCTCAAGCTTGCTGCTTAGGTATTCCCAGACTCACTTTTTATGTATTCTCAGACTCGCAGCCTATGTATTTATTCATAGGCTTACTGCCTATCTTGTCTCAGGCTCACTGCCTATGTATTCTCAGGCTTGCTGTCTATCTAGTCTCAGGATCACTGCCTATGTATTCTTAGGCTCACTGCCTAGGTAGTCTCAGGCTTGCCGCCTATGTATTCTCAGACTTGCTGCCTATGTATTCTCAGGCTTGCTGCCTATGTATTCTCAGGCTTGCTGCCTATGTATTCTCAGGCTCACTGCCTAGGTATTCTCAGGCTCACTGCCTGTCTAGTCACAGGCTCACTGCCTATGTATTCTCAGGCTCACCACCTATGTATTCTCAGGCTCACTACCTATGTATCCTCAGACTCACTGCCTATCTAGTCACAGGCTCACTGCCCAGTGCTCAAAATAGCTGCCGAACATCGGACACATTCCGGCCAAAAATAGCACTTGTCCGGCCACCCTGTATTGGGTCTTACATAAGGTCCTAATAATAACCATTACCAGCTGCATTTTAGCACTACCCAAAGTGGCTGGCTGGTGGGTGAATGAGGTCAAGTAGCAGCTGACTTCAGTACCGCTTGGCTTGTAAAGAGTTTGGCTTGTAAAGAGTTTGGCTTGTAAAGGGTATGAAAAGAAGCTCCAGTAGCAGCACCAGTTCCTGCCCTCCCGCTAAGAAAAGAGGAGTAACGGTAGCCACCTTGGAAAAATGGAAGCTGGAAAATGACAAAGCTGTCAATACCAAGACTTGTTTGGAGTATGAAGCAGCTGATAGGTTCAACGTAGCTAAAATGAAATGTGGTGTATGCCGAAGGTTTGAGGACAAGGTCAGGGGGTGTAGGAACTTTAGTTTTCACATTCAGACACTGACTAAATATTGTATTTCTTTGCATTGCTTTATTAAACAATTTGGAATGAAATTTTTTCTGATAACTTTGTCTGGTCAAATTTCTAGTTTGTCAGGTCAAAATACATTTGAAAGGACATGTTGTCCTTGCACTTAAAATATTTAGTTGGAACCCTGACTGCCTGTATATTCTTAGGCTCACTGCCTTTGCATTCTTTGGCTGACTGCCTATGTATTCTTAGGCTCACTCCCTATGTATTCTCGGGCTCACTGCCTATGTATGCTAGGGCTCACTGATGTATTCTCAGACTCACTGCCTATCTGTTCTCAGGCTCACATAAGCATCTGCATGGCACTCACTCAATTATCCCGTCACGTGATTAGGACATGTTCCTTCTCACTTGTGTCTGTTGCTGCATCCACCAGGCACACCGACTGTTACTACTAAGGCACTGTCACTTGACTTAATAGCTAATACCAACTTTTGAAGTTCCATGTGAATAGGGATGTGGAGAAGGTGGTGCAACCAGGGGAGGGATGAACTGTCGTACTAGTGGTGGGCTTGAGCACAAATGGCGAGCGAGCCTTTAACTACACTATTGTTAAACGATTGATTTTAACTACTAACGTTCAAGCTACTAAAATAAAGTCGATTTTTTAAATTACGTATTATTATACGGTGAAGGGGATTCAATGCCATAGTAACTGCTCCCCGCAACTGTTTGAATTGAAAAAGAAGCAATAAAATCAAGTCACTTTATTTAAACTTTTTCTTTTTGATATTCTTAGTAGTTGTAACACACAATACTTTCACACAACTGACATACCTACGCAAGACTTAACCTTCGTGGTTAGTCTAGTGGACAATGAATTTTCAAGTAAATACTGTTGCGTACGGCTTATAACTGTGACAAATATCGTATTAACTTACCACTGCCCCTAACACAAATAAAAATGGAGCTCCCACAAGTTTTTTAGTTTTAACTGCACCCGCAAAAGAATTCAAATTGGTAAATAATTCACTTTCTAGGGTGATACTGGTAATGATCGCTAAACGGGAGGATTCCTTTTAGTGAAGTTTGGGATGGGGTCGAACACGGAGCGAACACAAAAATATGCGAGGGTCAAAGTACAAAATGATATAAGTACGTCCACACATAATTACAAACAAACAAACATCCCTGATTTTCAATTGTGTTACCCCTCAGAGTGTCTCGCTCGCTCGCCAACTAGTTTATAGCAGTAAATCTTGGAGTTACAAGCCACTTGACTATGGCAAGAGTGGTGTAGAGAGGAGTTATGGTACTGTTAGCATGTGAGGGTAGATTCTCTACCCGGTAGTGGTGTGACAGTAAGACAGACCACCTTAAGTAGCTGTCCAGGGCAGGCTTCCCTTCATTCAACATCTAATACTACTGCGTACTGCCCCTCACAGCTATTAGGGCAAGCAGCCCTTCAGCTAATCACTAACTGATACGTACATTGCCCTCGCTCAGGTCTTCTTACCTGGGAATGCGGTCCCTCACTTATTAACGACTACTGGGGGTACTCTCCCCTCACTTGACAACCATTACCCAGGTTGAGTTCCTGGAGTCTACTTAGACTTCAGCGTGCAGTGAAAGCAGGTGAGGTGGGAATATGCAGGACTCACCAGTCCTGGTTTACTGAAGCTGTGTCCATTCGGTTACCCGAGACAGACATGGTGGCTGGAGTCATCCAGGTACCAGGCGCTGATCACAGCTCGAAGGTCAGTGGCACCACTCCCTTCTCCGAGGAACCAATAAGTATTCATTGTATGGCCACATTACAAAGCCGTTGAGAGGGAGAAGGTTGGGGGGTCAAGGGTACTTCAGCATTACTCTTGTCATAATGATCAGTTCTCACTGTGTATGCTTGTCTGTACTTACTTTCACAAGTATACAGCCTACTACCATTGGTAAGAGAGCTGTCAACCCCCTTTCCTAACCTATCACTTATAGCCTTGGGGGTGTAGGCCTCCTCCTGCGTCCTTTTGGGGGGACTCTGGCGATGCAGGGCAATTAACGCTAATTGCCACTGACCTGCTGAGTCTCTCAACCCCAAGACCACACATGGGGGTGGGTCCAGGATCATACCAATGCCTCATGCAAGGAGCATGCGCAGACATGACCACGGGCTCACATCAGCACAGACTGCCAATGTGTAGTTTAGGAGGATGACACCAGGTAACCATACCAATAAGGCAAATTGCAGTTAACAAACTGTTCTATGTCAGTCTACCAGACCCTTTCCCCATGTAGCGGTAGGTGAAGGGTCTGGTGATACTAGACTATCCCATGTTGAGGTCTCCCTTTCTCTCTACCCACTTTCTTCCACATCAGTTCTTTTTTTAGTTAGTGGAAGTATGTGTGCATCAAAATATGAAAGAGACCATCAACTATTTGTTTACTTTGCCATTCATTAATCTTGAGCTGATGGAAGCAAATTAATTTAATATTAGAATTCCACCATGTGGTGTTAAAAATGTTACTGCAAACATGTCTTTCAATATTCATGCTTGTATCTACATCAGCAAGGCCAATCTTCCTAGCACATTGCCCATTTTGTGAAATAACATGTAATGTACGTGTATTACATTGAGCGACCAATAGTTTAGTTACATGTATTACAAGTGCAACATGTAGTATTCTTCGAAATATTTATGTAAAGATGGTACTGATGTTTTGTACTGCTTAGAAAAGTTTAGTAGAATCTTTTGCAATCTATCTTTATTTTGCTCTCTGTTAAATTCTCAGGATTAAGCAAAACTATCTCAAATTGCAAGAAATTATTTGCTCACATGATTACGACGTGACGATAGGGGAACCTTTTCCACAACAGTTAGTACTCTATGTGAAGCCAACAGCTTCATGTTTTCTCATACTTTCATGTTTTCTCTGACTGCCAGAACAACTATAACGTTACACTTTATTTCATCATTAGTATCATGCATGCTCATTTGTTGTATTTCCGTGTACCGTCGTGCATCGTCGATGATTCGTTTTTTGTTTATATTTATCACCTAGAATACTGTCATTGACTGTTCTTTATTGGAACTCTGACGTTACCCTACCCACTAGTGGGTCTTCACTGCATTATAGTTACTCTGTTTCGGCTTAGTGTAGTGTGTGTCAATAGACTATGCCAGGATCAATGTGATTTCTTGCATGAACACCTGCAAACCACAAAAAAAACTTGCCCTTCGAGCCCACCCATAGTGAATCATCTTTCTACACCACTGTTTCCATTTGCTCTTAAATTTACTACTTACATTGTTTGTAACAAAAGGAGTCCATCTGAATGCTTTCTGACTTAGAGCAAAGTTTAGTGAAGTCATCCAAAATTTTCATGCCATGTTGTACAGGATTCCCCTGATAGATACGAGCACAATGTTGCAATCACTAGTACTCTCTGTATCACATGCACATATATGAACAACTGTGGCATGTAAAATCATTGAGAAATGATAGTTTCAATTATTACAAATTGTTGTATCAGCCCATGAGTAAATTGTAGAGCTTTTGCTGCTATGTCTGTACAAATTAAAGTTTTTGATGTGGGGCTCATCACACCTGGCTTCCTCATGTACAAACTCATATATTGTATACACTTACATATACATATGTGTACAGTATATAAAGTGCCATTGTGGTCTCTTTCATTCATCTTAGTAAGAGGTACTTTTCTTGCTTTTTTTACGTTCTTACATTCATAATGTATATTTTAGTTTTCTGATTAAGCATTCCTATGAAGGTTATTATTGAGACCTTTATCGAGTAGAGATGAGCAGTGTAACGTCAAGTGCTGTACTGTACTGTAGTGAAAACAGCATTGTGTTCCTGAAAGGAGCACTGGACCTTTGGTAACATGTAATTACTTTCCCTTCTTTGTTACAGGTTTGAGATGCAAGAGTGTCCAAGGAATTGCTGTGGACGTTTCCAGTGACAATTCAATCCTTGTTTGAAGGAAAATCTACCGGAATGTTGAGGACAATTAAACCTATCACTGACACTGTCATAATCCAACTCTTTAAAAGCTTCTTCATACTGGAAGTTTACAGTATTTAATTTTTATGGAATAGTTCATTAGTGTTTTGTCAATGAATGTTATACTAGCTTACAAGCAGACTGCATTTTCAGAATAAAGTTGAATAACTAACATAGTACACAAGGTTCCTTCAGTTAGTGACCACTTAGTGCTGCCTTGAGTCGTCACGTTGATCATACTGAAGTTGTATTTAACTAGTAATACAATGCTACCATTTACTCTAACAATGAACAAATATGGGTTGGGAAGGGAGGTGGGAGAGGAGGGTGCGGAGGAGGCGAGTTTGATGCATGGACCCAGGAAAAGTACTTGTATGCTGCTCTCACTGTCACTACTAGATACTCTAGATACATCACATGTAGATTGCTCCATGAATTTTATGGAGTTGTGGTCTGTTGACTTAAGAATATGGGTCACACAGTATAACATTTGCTGCAACTTTTAGAATAAGCAGTCACGTCCAAAATTGAAGCCACACCCTTTGATTGTTGTGTGAACAAGTATTATAATTACAAAACAACAGTTGCAAAATATTGATGTGTACCCACAGCTATATTTCCAAGTGATCATGTACTTCAGCTTGATTGAGGTAAGTCTGTCGGCTCAGAAATGGTCAGCCCCCACCAGCAATGGTCAGCCCCTCCCAACAATGGTCAGCCCCGCAACAACGGTCAGCCCCGCAGCAATGGTCAGCCCCGCAGCAATGGTCCGCCCCGCAGCAATGTTCAGCCCCGCACGCAGCGATGGTCAGCCATATGTGCATGCGCGCATGCTTAAGGTTCAAAGTTTATTTGATTGTCCGCGCTCTATAGGTCAAAGGTGAGGGTCAGCCGTTCTGCACATAACGTCGTCCCCCTAATACTGTCTTGCTCGCTCGCCAACAAACAAATATCCCCGATTTTTCAATTGTGTTACCCATGGGAGTGTCGCTCGCTTCGCTCGCTACAACAGGTGAATGAATAAGTGAAATAAGAAAAGATTATAATAGTTATTTGATGGCTGTTTCTTCACATCATGAAGGAGACTTGAAGAGGCTGCTCAGCTGGCCTGAACAGAAACTACTGAACTTAGTGTCGTACATGCTATTGCTTTGAAATTCAACCATTATCGGATCTAGTTATAAAAGCTGCCATTTGTACACAAGCACACCACTAATTGGATTGAGGTATGAAAGTAATCTGCATATCAAATACAGAATTACTTTCTTTGTCCGTTAAAATTAATGGTCAACTGTCATATACTGTTTTGCATGAAGTTGCTAAAATAAACTATACAACAATACTGTAATTTTGTGTAACCTTACGAGTTGCTGCGGTAACGGCCATGAAATAAAAATGATATTCCCCTGTTTCTTTTCCTCCAGCGTTGTATATTTCCCCTGCTGCATGCATGCGCTTTTACCGGAATGGTTATCAGTGATAATTCTGACATTTCCCAGTGGCAACAGGCAAATTTTGTTTGCTATGTTTAGTAATCAGTGTTCAATGATAAGACAAAGTTTTCAAACTGTCTTTCAGTTATGTGGGTATTAGAAAAAGTTAGAATAGTGGTAATGTTAATAGAGCATTAGGAGATGATTAGGAAGATAAAACTACAGCAGCTAAAGTACAAGTGAAAATAGTAGAGAAACTATGGCATAAAATGTGACCGTCTATGGGAAAATCGGGCACAACGCGGCATGCGTAGACGTCGCAAAAAGATCGATTTAGTTCTTAAAATTGTATTATATAACCCTAACGAAGGGAACGGTTAGGTGAAATATAGCGGGAATGGCTAAAGCTACGGCGATAAAACTTGGAGAGCTTAATATCTGCTTGCCGAGGAGTGTGTAAGTGCAAAAATAAAAATTTTCGTCGGGGCCGCGTTGTGCCCGATTTTCCTGTAGACGGTCACAAATAGTTATCCCATGGCACCCCGGATCGAAAAAGTTATCAATCTGTAGGTGCCATAGGTTCACTATTACATATAATTATATGAAATTTGGCCGTTGCTGAGCTCAATATAATATAATCACTGTAAAACTCCCAAGATTCACACAGGTTATACCTTCACAAATTCTTTCTCAGCCTTCTTTCACTCATTACATGTAATTCTCTCTCTTTTAAAGGCGTTTTTGACTATACAGAATTCAAAATATTTAGACGCTATCACTTATTGAACTTGCTTAGGTATGACAACCAGCCAGCAAACACAATGGATAAAAAGAATCTTTGAAAAAAGAAAAATTTCTGTTGGTCTGTTGAGAGTTAGACTGTATCATAACAGTACCCCTGAATGCTATAAATACAGAATTGAAGTGTTTGTTTGCGGGGTGGTTGTGGTAGCTCAGTGGCAGAGCACTTGTTCATTAAGCTAGTGGTCCTGAGATTGGTTCCCCGTTGTGACCAAATATTTTAAATCTTTATTGTTTAAATTAACAAGTCAGAGAGAGAGAATACATCTAATTAGGCTACACATTCTGTGGCAGCCATGTATGCAGGCAACTTACACTAAATTTATTTCTTTGGGAAGATTGATTGTGTGTTTAAGTTACCTCTTGTAGGCCTAAGTTCTGAGATGTTGGTTGGAGAAAACTGATTATTCTACATTGCTTTCAATGTCATTGTCAAACTTGTTTTAAAGTAACTGTGAGGTGGATTCACACTTTTTTATGTAAGAGCAGTGCCTATTATTTTCAAATTCAAAATGACGTCTATTATTCTCAAATTACTTCTGGAATAATTTCCCAAAGCCTTACCACTGATACAAAACTAGATTGAGTTATAGAAAATAGCTAATTTCGTTTTAGCCGATACATGGAAAGTTTGTTGTGCAAGCAAAATTAGAAGTCAATACATGTACAGAACTAGAAATTATCAAGAGAGGTTACAAGCTATGAAAGTAGCTAGAGTACATAAAATGATGTGAAATTCTAGTACTAAAAATCTCTGATGTGTTCTACTAGTGGATGACAGAAAAGCAGCTCCTGATTTATTCATTTATTGAGGAGTTGATTAATCATAGCCAAGAGGAATTCTTTCACTGTTGAATCTGCAATACACATTTAGCATGAATCACGACCAAAGTATTGATACATGTTATATCTTTGTATTTCATCTGTTAAAAAACGCTTGGTTTAATTGGGACAATATAGAGAATATAAAACTTTCATCAGTCTGTCTGCAATCATGACAATATGCCTATAGAAAAATTAAGTAGTTCTCTTTCTGTGTCAATAGTAAGTCTGCTTTATACTGCAACAACTTACAGTCATTAAAAATAATTAAATACAATTGTGTAATGTAAAATTGATATTGTTACTATGATTATCTGTTATAAAGGAATTTATACTTTATAACATCTCCAAAGGCACTTGCTCAGGTGTTCATGTTAGAAATCCCCAATTTCAATTTAGCCCCCAAATTATAGAGATGGGGGGGGGGACCTGCTTCCAAGCCCTCTCATTCCTACGCCACTGTATAACCAGAAATTAGGTTCTGTCTTAACTTCCCAAGTATGTATAAATGAGTTTGTGTGATATCAAACTTATATAACAGAGTTGAATGTTCACTACTTACCTCTCTTGCAAGAGCTGGGATAAGGATCCTGGTCAATGCATGTGTCCGTTCGTCTCTTGCGATAGATTTTGTGAATACAACTTCCATATTTATTTAAAATCGTCGTCTTGAAGTTTTTACTGTCCAGAAAGTTTTCGATTACATCCACTGCAATATAATATAAACACAACATTGTCATGGCTATACTGTAAGTTGTTGTTGTTTATATGTGATATTTATACTTTAATTGTAGCATGAGAGTATAATACATGGCAGTTCTTCTTCTGTCCATACATAATAAGCAATATGGAATCAGGGGTTTATATTGATAATCATAAATTTAAAATGTGAAATCAGTAATTGAATCTACAGGACACTGCCAAAGCAGGTCTTAATAATTATTTAATCAAATTTGACTAATAAAGAATATTTGAATAGAGATTAAAGCAACTTGTTACTACTTGCATATTGCTAAAACTGTCACTATAGCTGCATCATGCCTTGTTATGATATCATTTATAAAAATTGCTCAGTATTCCATAATACTTACATTGCTCTTTACAGAGGACTCCATTTTGGTACAAGGAATCAATGAGACTTTTCATGAGGATTATTACATCTGGCTCTTTTGAGCCAATATTTATTGGAGCAATATTGTTATGATTGATTTTATTATTCGCAAGAGCTAGTACTTCTTTTTCATACTGAGCCTTGTCGCTATTATCTCCATTCTCCGCATTAAACCCTGCAGAGAAGAAGCGAACATATTTCTCTCCTACTTTATCTGTCATAGTCTTGATGGCCTTTCCAATCCTAGTCACTGGGTTATTTTCTGGTAGTTCATAATTGGAAACAGTTCCTGCGAAGGTGATCACAGTGTTCATCACTCCTTTTTTGATATCCCTCTCAAGTAGCTCCATGGTTCTACCAGCTACAGTGTCTTTTGGCTTGTTTTGTAGTGTTTTAATGAGTTCAGCTTCATATTCCTTCAATTTATCAATACACATCTTTTCAGTAATAGAAGTTCCACTTGTAGGATTCACTGACAGTTTCTCTAATTCACTTGTTTGGTGTAGTGATGTGGCATAAGACACGACTGTGATCGTTAGATTCTTTGTATTTCTCAGTAATGCGCCCATTAAGATTTCTATCATGTACATAGCATCATAAAGTTGTGGATTGCCTATTCCACTTGACCGATCCATCACAATAAAGATGTTCTGATTATCAATGCATGCCACTGCAAATTTTAAAAAATAACATTACAATTCTGAGTAATTTTAGATTCATGTAATACTTTTTGGCTGTCTTTTAATAGCTAATTGAAAAAAAAATTTTAATTTCTAGGTATCAACATTAAGTAAATTACCAAGTTCTGACCCTTCATAAAAACTAAATTGAAACTTTCTAAAGCCAGTGGTCCTGGGTTCCATTCCCCAGCAAGAACTAAGATTTTTTCACATTTTTCCTTGCTTTTTTCCAAACCCCTTTAAGTAAGAAAGTTTAAATCACTTAAATTATATAAGTCTACCAGCCACTTCTATTCTGCCTCACATAATGAAACTACCTGGACATGCTCCTTTGACTGGTTGACTCCCGTCTGAGCACATGCAGCAATCAGGATCAGCGAATCCACGCTTGCAAGTACAACTCGAAGCTGAGCACTTCCCAAGAATGTTGTTCTCACAAACAGCTATTATGCAATAAAAAAATTATTTAAAAGTACACATCATATCAGCTTACTTGTTATGTCTAGCTAGCCACCATACATGTGGATTATGAAAAGAAAAAATTTACATTTGAACTGTCTGAGTCATGGCTGAAATGAAAAAAATACTTACGCTTGCATTTGCCGTTCACTAATATTGTTGTTCCTTGGGATTGGTCACAGATACAATCATCTTGGTTTTCATTGGGTACCATTCCAGGAGGACAGCTTCTACATGACTGGCCATCTATCACATACCCGACATCACACGGACAGCAGTCCTTGCCCTTATAGCCAGTCCGACACTGACATCTGATCCCATTACAGGAACCCGGCACTACGCCAACTTCACAAACTTCTGTTGGATGAAATATGTAAATACAAGCTTAATAAATATATACTGTGGAATTCTTCCATTAAAATAAACTCAGCCACTGACAGTGATATTATTGAGAAATAAAAAAAATTATCAAAAAATTACTGTAGAACGATGACTATGAATTAAGACACTAACTTAGCCATTTGTAAAAGTAAAGAAAGTGGAAAGGGAGAATATTACTATATAATAGGTTAGGTCTATTATTCCACAAATAGTTATATCAATCAGTAAAAATTTTACTTCAATAGAAGCCAAATAAAAATTGTCCATAAAAATAAAACTATCAACCGCACCTATAGACCATAACTTCAGTCACTCCATTTATATTTTCTTACTCTTGCATTTTCCATCCACAAGCACTTCACCCTTAGGGCAATATCTGCACACGCCATTGATCAATTGCTTTGGTTCCTTGCACTCGCAGCAGTCAGAAGGCTTGAAGGAATCTAGACACTGTGAACAGCCTTCTTCAACACTGCAATGTTCTGGCAAAGTATTTCTCTTGCAAATTTCTAATACAATAGAAAGATTTTAATTCATGTCCATATCTCTGATCATACCTTATTGAGGTGGCTACTACTATTCTCTAAACTTGTGAGATCATTTTCTTACTAAATACTAACTTACTTTTACATTGCCCATTTTGTTTGAAATAACTCTCTCCATCTCCAATTGGGTCAAACAAACATTCACAACAGAGAGGAGCTTTGAAACCCTTCTTGCAGCAAGGTGGTGAATCACATGTGACCATATTTCCTTGGCAGACACCTTCACAGACAACAAATTAATTATTAATGCAAGCCAACTGGTATAAACTGGTTCAACCGGTTTTATTAAAAAATATGTCTTACGTTTACAAGTGCCATCAATGTCTACATGTCCATCAGGACATCGGCAAACTCCATTCACTTTAATATATGGAGGGAGACAGTCACAGCAAAATGGAGGAGCCGCGTAAGGATGGGCACAAGTTGTGCACTTTCCACTGTTTGAGGACTTGCAGTTTAATTTACACACAACTACATCAACGCAAAATCACATGAAATAGTCAAATGACCAAACACATTATAGTGAGTATAAGCATTTGCAAGTGTCCAATGCAGTACTCATCAGAATCAAATACAAAATAATACTTTTCTAGTTGTTTTTCTTACACCTCTACTTGTACTACTGAACTCTACTGAAAGCATAGTTTCTAAAATGTGTGTTATTCCATCTCCCAGTGTGTGTGTGTGTGATTTAAATTTTATACTGCTACTAAGAAAGTTTTTTTTTTACCTTTCTGCTATAGCTAGCTAGGTATTATTAACTGCAACTATTAAATAAGATTGACAAGTGGTACTTAGATGTATTTTAATATTCCCACAAGCATAGCAAACTTACACTTGCAGACTTTATTATCTTTCACATAATTATCTTCACATTCACAACAAGTTGGTTCTTTGTAGCCTTCTTTGCACTTGCAGCTGGCAGGGTCACAGGAAACACTGTTTTGAGTGCATACTGTCACATTTTAATGAGAAATACAAATCAAATCATCTTCTATACCTAATCCTGTCACAACTTACAGCGAACTGGCTCACGACATTGTACACCAGAACAGTTTTGACCAGTTGGACAAGCTATAATATCTTGACTAAACTTTACACAGAGTTCTGCAAATGCTGCCAAATGATGTGGTAATAATGAATCATGTATAAAAAAACATTATTTCTGCCAGTCTACCGATAGTATTGTAAGAGCTATTAAAGAAAATGGAACAGATTTGTTCAAATTATTCCTTGATAGTATGAAGATAATTATAACAGAAGTAAATATTCTAAAATTTATTGTCAGCAAAAAAGCACTTCTTACCAATTCCTCCACTATATAGGACTTCTAGGCCAATATTCTTAGATCCAACTCTCAAAGTGGATTTTGCTATAGGTTCGCTGATGTTACCAACACTGCTAGGTTTGCCAGCGCAGCACTTTAGTAGGGGAGTGAAGTAGCAGAGTTCATCATTGTAACCTGTAATAATTGATAATGATAAGTAAAAATAAATCAAACAAAAATAATGGTAGTAGTAGTAGTAGTAGTAGTAGTAGTAAAATTTGCATTACTCTTTTCCGTGCAAACTCGCACTTCTCGACTTTGCACTGTAACGCCTTTATCGAGAACTCTTTCACTCCAAGAAGTCTGATCACAACTAGCACTGCACTGCTGGGACAAAGCGCGAGGATACCCGTTATACTGTGAACGAAGAGGAAGGGCGTTCGCTTTCCGCCAAGCCTTGCTTTCCGAAGAAACTTTCCGAGATAGGTGGGCTCGCCCGTGCCACGAAGTTGCCGCAGCTAAGACGAAAACTGTCGAGAAGACCAAGCAAGCGTAGTAGTTCATTTCTAGGAATATTTAATCCAACTGGAGCTTCGAGCCCAACATTTTATCATTTTTATAGACGGTTTCTGAGTTACTGAGCATGCCTGCTAGTCTGACGCGTATTCATAACCAAACCCCCAACCCCCTTTAAAATGGACGCTTGTGATCAAGGGTTTAGTAGTTCAATCATTTACCTCTGTCCCCTTCTTATTAAAGGCTTGTAAACTTGGATGGATAGAAACTACAACTAGAAAATGGTTCCCCCCATTGAAGTCAGTGGAGGGAGCAAAGGGGCTAGGCTAAAAGAAAAGCTACAGCATAGATTATTGTAAGTTAGCTAATGCAATATTGGCATAAATGGCTACTATATATCTTACCTGTTCTACAGTACAAGTCTTTTAGCTCCTCTTGGAGCCCAGTCTATTTTGATTTTTTTTTCTCTTTCTTCTGCTGTTTGGGCTACCCTGTGCACCCGTTTTCTAGCATTTTTTAAATCCCTAGCTCCCTAGCTATTTATTTTCTGCTGATCATTTCTAATGCATTCAACCAAAGAAAGTGAACATGTACGCCTACACCGTATTATTATATAGATTATTATTATTATTATTATTATTATTATTATTATTATTATTATTATTATTATTATTATTATCATTATTATTAGAGCAGTGAGAAAAGCCAAGAGAAACACCATGAAAAATGCCTTGCCCAATTCATTAATGAAACATTGAAGTCACACCTAGTGCATACAACAAAGAGTTTATGTATCACAAGTTCTAGGAAGTTGAAGGAATATTTATGTGATCAGAGTCATTATTGCTTCAAGTTTGCATATCCAAACTTCTATGTCCATTAAATTGAACTAATTTAAGCTGTACTTGTACTAGCACAGTCAATGTCATGCTATTACAATGGGTAAACTTATGTGCTATATATTAATATCTGGGCTAAGTACTGCTTTCTTAATACCAACGGAATCCACTGGTAGCCATATTCTAGCACATCAGCCTTTTCTGAAAGAGTCAGTCTGTGGTGAAATGTTCATTCATACAAATGATGGGTTTCATCAAACTTTCCCACAGCGGCAAATAAATATTTGGTAAGTATGTAAAGTAATTTTTAAAAAGTGATCTGCTAGAAAGTAACTGAGATCCATTTACATTTAGAATTCTTCACTTAGATGCTGTTGACATATTTGCAGAAATGTTTTTACAAAATACCTACTTCATTAGGAAGCTTTGCTAATGGTTGTAAAAGCACAAAATATATTGGAACAGATTGACTTGCTGGGAGAATTATAATGCTTGGAAAATACGACCAAAAGTGAGCTCAGACCGCTGGTAAAACCGCACGGCAGTTCTTTACTTCGGGTCAAAAATTAAAAAAATTAAAGACTGCAATTTCCAAATAACTAGTGGTGTGCTTGAGCACAAATGACAAGCGAGCATTAAACTACACTATTGTTAAATGATTGATGTTAACAACTAACACACAAGCTACTAAAATAAATTTGATATTCTTAATAGTAGTTGTAACGCACAATACTTTCACACTACTGAACATACCTACGCAAAACTTACCTTCGTAGTTCGTCTAGTGGACAATGAATTTTCAAGTAAATGCTGTTGAGTAGGGCTTATATAACTGTATTAACTTACCACCGCCACTAACTCGAATAGAAATGGAGCTCCCATAAGTTTTTGAGTTTTAACTGCACCCGCAAAACAATTCAAAGCCGTAAACAATTCAAATTCTAAGGTGATACGGGTAATGGTCGCTAAACCGGAGGATTCTGTTTATTGAAGTTTGGGACGGGGTCGAACGCGGAGCGAACACAAAAATACGGAGGGTCAAAGTACAAAATGACATACGTACGTCCATATATGTGACAGTCTACGGGAAAAGGGGGCACTTCACGCAAAAATTGAAATTGAGATATAGGCTCCAGAAGTAAGTCATAGGAAAAATTCTTTCTTTCTCCTATTTTTGTTTTTTTGCAGAATTAGTCTTAAGGTGACCTTACTCTAAGTCTAGCCAAATTTTCAAATGCCGACGCGAAACAACTAAAAGACCCCAAAGCGGCTGCCGTGGAAGGATGGGGAAAAGACAAGCTACTTTTATTCTTCGTTCTCGAAGTACAATAAACGGGGAATGGGCGGAGTTGTCGAAAACAAGAGCTAAAAAAAAAACGGCATAGCTGTGAGAATATGCATGCAATCTAAAGATACCTCTGGTGAAAGTTTTACCACTACATGGAGTAGAGGGTAAGCCCAAGGATTCCGACAAGACAGGCTGTGAGATGCTCATGAAAGCTAAAAAAGAACTGTACGCAAACTTGGTTAGTCGCCGTAAAAAGCGCTGTACGATTAATGAGTCTGCGGAGTACGCGTTAAGTATACGGAAAACATTACTGGCGCGAGCGAGCCGTAGCGAGCGAGGACACTTACATGGGTAAAAATGAAAAAGTGTAATCGGGGATGTTTGAATAAATTATTATGGACGTACGTATGTCATTTTGTACTTTGACCCTCGCGTTTTTGTGTTAGTTATGTGGTCGACCCCGTCCCAAATTACACTAAACAGAATCCTCTGGTTTATCGATCAGTACCCGTATCATACTAGAAATTGAATTGCGTTTTGAATTCTTTTGCGGGTACAGTTAAAACTTGAAAACTTAAGGGACTTCCATTTCTATTCGAGTTAGTGGCAGTGGTAAGTCAATGCGCTCTTTGTCATGGTTATAAGCCGTGCGCAACAGTATTTACTTGAAAATACATTGTCCACTAGACTACTGTGAAGGTAAGTCTATGTAGGTGCATGTCCAGTTGTGTCAAAGCATTGTGTGTTACAACCACTACTTAGCTAAAGAATATCACAAAGAAAACTTTTAAATAACGTGTATTGTTTTGTTGTTGTTTTTTCCTTCAATTCAAGCAGTTGCAGAGAGTTGTTACTATGCACTGAAATCCCTTTACCCTGTGTGCTAAATTTAAAAACTGGACCTTATTTTCAGTAGCTTCAGTGTTAGAAGTCAAAATCATTCATATAAAAATAGTATAGTCTTTAGGCTCGCTCGCCATTTGTGCTCAAGCACATCACTAGTTATACCGGAAGTGGAAATTCAATTTATGTTTTCTCGATTTCTAGTTCAATTGCTTTGCTGAATACAGCCCAGTTCAACTGCCAGTTTCTCTGCGCGTCGAAGGTTTTACCCTCCAGTATTTTAGCACTAAGTTGAGATAAATTGTAGCTTTTTATTAGCATAAAAAACTAAATTTTTTTAGTTTAAGTGAAGTGCCCCCTTTTCCCATAGACTGTCACATATATAAATGAACTAGTGGTGTGCTTGAGCACAAATGGCGAGCGAACCTTAAACTACACTATTGTTTAATTTGATTTTAACAACTAACACTCAAGCTACTAAAATAAAGTCGAGTTATTAAATTACATATGCGGTAAAGGGGTTTCAATGTCATAGTAACCGCTCCAGCAACAGTTTGATTTGAAAAAGAAGCAACAAAATCAAATCACGTTATTAAAAAATTTTTTTGTGACATTCTTAATAGTAGTTGTAACACACAATACTTTCACACAACTGAACATACCTAGCAAGACTTACCTTCGTGGTAAGTCTAGTGGACAATGAATTTTTAAGTAAATACTATTGAGTAGGGCTTATAACTGTGACAAATAGCGTATTAACTTACCACCGCCACTAACTCGAATAGAAATGGAGCTGCCATAAGTTCTTGAGTTTTAACTGCACCCACAAAACAATTCAAAGCCGTAAACAATTCAATTTATAAGGTGATACGGGTAATGGTCGCTAAACCGGAGGATTTTGTTTAGTGAAGTTTGGGACGGGGTCCAACGCGGAGCAAACACAAAAATACGGAGGGTCAAAGTACAAAATGACATACGTACGTCCATATATATAAACAAACAAACATCCCCGATTTTCAATTGTGTTACCCCTGTAAGTGTCTAGCTCGCTACGCTCGCTCACCAACTAGTGATGTGCTTGAGCACAAATGGCGAGCGAGCCTAAAGACTATGCTATTTTTATATGAATGATTTCGACTTCTAACACTAAAGCTACTGAAAATAAGGTCTAGTTTTTAAATTTCGCATACACGGTAGAGGGATTTTAATGCCATACAACTCTCTGCAACTGCTTCAATTGAAGTAAAAAAAAACAAAAAACAATACACGTTATTTAAAAGTTTTCTTTGTGATATTCTTTAATTAGCTAAGTAGTGGTTGTAACACACAATGCTTTGACACAACTGGACATGCACCTACACAGACTTACCTTCGTGGTTAATCTAGTGGACAATGTATTTTCAAGTAAATACTGTTGCGCACGGCTTATAACCGTAACAAAGAGCGCATTGACTTACCATGGTCACAATCTCGAATAGAAATGGAAGTCCCTTAAGTTTTCAAGTTTTAACTGCACCCGCAAAAGAATTCAAAATGGTAAACAATTCAATTTCTAGGGTGATACGGGTACTGATCGATAAACCAGAGAATTATGTTTAGTGCAATTTGGGACGGGGTTGACCACATTACTAACACAAAAACGCGAGGGTCAAAGTGTACAAAATGACATACGTACGTCCAAACATATAATATACAAATAAATAAATAATCTAGTGGTGTGCTTGAGCACAAATGGCGAGCGAGCCTGATAATTAGGTAACATAAAATTAAGTATTGTTACTATGTTTTAGCTTAGTTCATGCAAACACTATAATAGCAGTTATGACTATTTATTTCAGCAAACAAATACAAAATCACTCTCTTACCTGATTTGTTCTCAATTTCCAGTAACTCTTGAACAATCTCTCTGCTATGATAAAAAAATTAAACCAATGTTATTATTTGTAATTTTAGTCTACAAATATGGAATTAACCTTAATTTCCTGGGTATTGATAACTTTTATAGTATCAAATATAAGTTAATTTGACTATCTGAATTAACATGAATTATTGACAACAAGCTCTCAGCTACAAAAACAAAAGACAATCAATTTTATCACACAAGTACAAAATTACTTTCTTACCTCATTTCTTGAGCAGTGGTAACTTTTGTAGTTCCGAATTTGAGCCATTCTGACTAGCTATTTGAATTTACCAGTCACTGTTGACAACAAGCTCTTAACTACAAAAAAAAAGGCCAGAGCATCATCCAGACATTCTTGCAAGGGGGGGCAAAATAGAGTTTTGAAAATGTAAGGGGGGTCGGGCGGCACTGGTCACCATGGGAGTGAAATAGAATTATTGGAAGGCCTATGTCCTACATTAAAAAAACATAATCTTATCTAATGAGGTCTGCATATGTCAGATCCTGACAAGTTAATTCAGCTACTCATTTTCACCTCCACCGTCTAGCAATTTTCAGTCAATTGTGACATTCACTATTTAGATGCTTTTCACACACTATTCAACTCTGACTCTCACCTCCCCTTAGGTTTATCACACGTTGATTCACACTTACGGTTGCTGGCTGGCTATAAAAAGGCCAGCCCTCAGCTCACCGTAGCAGTTGTTGAGTTTTGGTCTATACAGATTCTACAACTTCCAGAACCAGAACTCTAAGCACTCGTAGTCCCTGACAGCTTAAGATAGTCTCAAATGGATATTCGCTCTTTCTTCTGTGGTGCAAGCTCTTCAAAGTCACCTGGCCACTCAAGTAGCAGTGACACAGAAGATAAAATTGACAGCAATCAATCTGATACTGAGTTTTTGGAGCCAAGTCCTGCCAAGAAAAGATTAATTGTCGATGAGAAGCATGCAAAGGAAAGATTAACTACACATGAGAAAAGCAAGAAAATCACTGCAAGCAGTCGAAAATACAACAAAAAATGGGAAGAGAGCTTCAATTGGCTGATGTTTGATAAAAAATTTCCAAGGAGCTTTTTGTAAGGTTTGCAGGAAGAGAGGAATTTCTCTTCAAAGAACAGGAGGAACATGGATCTCAAAACCTTTCACGAACTGGAAGAAGGCAATAGAGAAGATGAAAATTCATGCAAAGAGTGATATTCACCTCCTATCATGTGAAGCAGAGATGGCTGCAGCTACAGCACTACAAGAAGGGTCAGTCATTCAGCAACTCCAACAAATTAATGATGAGGAAAAGTTGAAGAACAGAATGGCCATTAAAGCTCTAATTCGTTGCACCCATTTTCTAGCTCGTCGCCACATTCCCCACACAACAAATTTTGATGAACTGATTGATCTAATCGTAAGTTGTGGTGCAGAAGATTTAAAGGGGTTCCTTGAAAGAGCTAGATTAAATGCAACCTACACATCTAAAGTTGCTGTTGTTGAATTTGTTGAGGCAGTTGGCTTATGGGCTGAAGAATGTTTACTGAAACGGCTTCGCCAAGCTTCCCATTCAGCATAATGGCAGATGAGTGCACTGATGTGACGACCACAGAAGAGCTTTCAATTTTCTTCCGCTGGGTGAACATGGACGGTCAACCTGTTGAGCACTTCTTGGATATAGTTCCATTGAAAGCTACTGATGCAAAGACTATTTATTCTTCCCTTGTTGAATTCATGAAAGATAAAAACATACAGATTAGCAAGCTGGTGGGTATGGGATTCGATGGAGCAGCTACTTTCTCTGGGAAACACAATGGTGTGCAGAGTCTCCTGAAGAAAATTTCACCATGCACTTTTCGTACACTGCCATTGCCATTTGCTACAGCTAGCATGCGTTCAAGCAGCTAATGCTACCAGTGGGATAAAACATGTGTACATCACACTCACCACCCTCTGGAAATTTTTCCACTATTCTAAGCGAGCTGAGAGTCTCAAAGCAGTACAGCAGGTGCTTGACTTACCTGAGCTGAAAGTTGTGAAACCATCAGATACTCGCTGGCTGTCCCATGAACGCTGTGTGAAGGCAGTCAAAGCTAGCTACAGTGCAATTGTGACTGCTCTAAACAATATCTATGAGCAGACACATGCACCTGAAGCTCTAGGTATCAGTAAAGCCTTATGGAGGCCCTCAACTTTAGTGGCCATATACCTCCTTGATTATGTTCTGCCACAAGTGGCGAAGTTGAGCAGAGCTCTCCAGACTGAGAGAATAGACTTGACAGCTATCACCCCTCTTGTTGATGCCACTCTCAATACACTTGATGATGCCATGTTACCTGCTGCTAACTGGGTATTAGAACTGATGGATGCAAAGAATGAGATAGAAGAAGTCACTGACATCACGTTAACCACGGAAAGCATTGCTACATTCCAAGGACAAGTGGCTGAACCGTTTATCAGGATGCTGAAGGCAAACATATCCAGCAGATTTATTTCACAAGATATTGTCTCCTCATTTGGCATCTTTGATCGAAGAAAGTGCCAGCTGCTGACTCTTCTGACTTCCATACATATGGTGAGGAATTAATAGATGTACTATTAGCTCACTATGGTGCAGAGCTGCCTGCTAAGACTGCTGGTGGAGATGAATACACCAAAGAAGCTCTTATTTCCCGCGAAACCCGAGAGGAGTGGAAAACATTTCGAAGCTACTTATCGAAGAAGCCGAAAGGTAACCTGCACTTGCAGTTGAAAGAGCTCACAACAAGTGATATGCTTAGTGAAATTTTTCCAAACATTAGCACCCTGGCAAACATATGTCTATCTATCCCTGTCAGCACTGCTTCAGTGGAAAGGAGCTTCTCCAAAATGAAACTAATTAAAACACGAATTCGAAATCGAATTGGGCAATCACAATTATCCTATTTGATGAAAATAGCCATGGAGACACCCGAGACGCTCTCATCTACACAATTAAATGTCATTATTACAGTATGGAACAAAAAACCTAGACGAATTGCTGTGTGAATATTGTTTATTATTAATTTGGTTTACATTTTTCTCTTAATAAATATCGGTTCTTTCAAAAGGGTGGGGGGCACTTAGAATCCAAGGGGGGGCATTTAGAACCCAAGGGGGGGCAAATGCCCGCTTTCGCCCCCCCCCTTAATGAAATCCTGTCGATGCTGGCTGGGAAAACCCCATAGCAACCATATATCACTAAATAGACCAAGAGTTTGGGATTCCCCTCATTTTTTGATTGAGAAAATTGAATAATATTTAAGCCCTCTACTAATACTGTAAAAAAAAATTTTTTCCCCCAAAAAAATCCACTTTTCCCATCAATAAAAATAAACTAAAAAATAGAAATAATATTGTTTGATGTATTGTATACCAATATTATATTAGTTCAACAATAAAATATGTTGTTTGTTGTGTTTGGTGCTGATTATGATCATGTAGGAGATATCTATGAGTGCAAGGAACATATGCCATCGGACGTCGAGCTCCACTACAAAACAATTTCATATACACAAAAACACAAACAACAAAGATATTTGTAATACAAACAACAAATTATTCATGATCCTATATAATTGCAACTTTATGATGTATTGTATGCGTTCATACAGGATTTTTGTTTGGGGTGGGGCTCCGAGTGTACTTCGCCACACCCATTTTTTGGAACCTACACTACTTTGATGCACATCTTTGCATACGAGTCTATACTTCACACTGATGATCAGTGTTCGGTCCTATGCACTAAATGACTCAGTTATGATAGGAACATAATGGGATACAATATCAGACTAAAAATAAATGCTTCCAAAATGTTCATTTCTATTCAACTCCCAAAATTCTAGGGGGGAACCCAGCGCTAGCCTCCCACTGTATGAACCTCTGGTATGTATACTCCACACTGTACATGAGAGAAACAATCGTTGTATTGAGAAAGTGTAATTTGAAAATGAAAAGCAGTAAAAGCACACACGTGGAATTCAACTTACCCGGCATGGATGGTGTTACAGACTGAACGATCCCCTCCCATAGGATCCGGAACCTCCATACAATACCAAAAAAACACAAGAAAACAATGATATTTGTAACATAACAGCTGGCCTCGCTGAATTGCCCCCCCTCCCCCGTCATTACTTTTCACTGACATTCTTGTACCATAACCCCCCCTCCCCCGTCATTACTTTTCACTGACATTCTTGTACCATAACCCCCCCTCCCCCGTCATTACTTTTCACTGACATTCTTGTACCATAACCCCCCCTCCCCCGTCATTACTTTTCACTGACATTCTTGTACCATAACCCCCCCTCCCCCGTCATTACTTTTCACTGACATTCTTGTACCATAATCCCACCAGCCCTAGCTGGACACCCAAATATCAGTAAGTTGAAATGAAATTCAACTTACTTGGCATGGATGATGTCACAGACCGAAAAAGACCACCGAGTTCGTTCTCTCTCAGGTTGGATCCGGAAGTGCCACATACTGTTTGTTCATGGTTGCTCTCTCTCTCTTTCCACAAATGCACGCACACACATACACATACACACACACACACACAAGAAAAAAGAAGCTACAGGTGAATACAGATCATAAAAATAAATCTATAATTTATTATACATAAATTGATTGGTGTACACACACACACACATGAAATTCAACTTACATGGGCATAGTAGTCACGATCCAGAGTTCCCTCCCAGGTTGTATACGGAAGTGCCACATACTGTTTGTCCACGGTTGCTCTCTCTCATTCCACAAATGCACACACACACATACACACACACACACACTAGAAAAAAGAAGATACAGGTGAATACAGATCATAAAAATAAATGTATAATATAAATTGACTGGTGTACACACACACACACATACATGAAATTCAACTTACATGGGCATAGTAGCCCCGATTGGAAAAGACCCCCCCCCCTCCCCCCGAGTTCGTTCCCTCCCCGGTTAGATCTGGAAGCGCCAGAATAACATTTCAACTCCACGCACACACATATACATCGAGTGTGAAGCTCCACCACAACACCACAAAAACACAGACAACGACAACGACAATAACAATACATATTACAACTTTTGGGATGTTCAGGGGGGGGGGGAGGAGCAGCCACAAATATCAAAGTCTGTGGTCCTTCACACAAAAGATTATGGAATATCAATGGGTGTGTTGTCATCTTTCTTCCACTCTCCCCCTACCTCATCCACCCGACTCTTGTTCTTCGACTCCCGCCTTCTCCGACCGCGAGGACGTCCAGAACTCGGAGCAGGAGGAGCCACTTCCTCTTCTTCATCACTGGAACCTGCTGCCTATTCTTGTTTCATCATTGGAAGACTCAGGTCCGGTATCCTCTCCTTCATGACTGGAAGACTCTGCTCCTGTCGCCTCATCTGCGTAATCGGGGTCCGTGACTGCATTCACATCTGGTCCTAGTAGTATATGTGGTAAAAAAATTTTTTTAATTTTTTTGAAAATTTGAATTTGTTCAAAAAACCACAAGCCACTTTCAAATCTCAAAACTCAATGAAATATATATATATTATAGCTAAACAGCTTACTCTATCTCAATATAGCTATAAATAAGTCCTTTCCACAACAGAAGCTTGCTATTTTTCAAGAGAAAGACAAGAGAAAGACAAACTTACCTCGATCATCTTCTTGACTCCCGAGTTGACGGGGTCTGGTCCACCAACCCTGATGCAGGGCCTCCTATAGCCCTAGATGTCGTCTCCCTTCTCTCCGCTTGATCCTGAGTCGCTAGAGTCAGCATCAAGCAAGTCTAAAACTTGCACCGCATTGTAATTTCTAGACGCCATCTTCCAAAAAATGACTTTGAAAAAATTTTTTTTTTGCATAGTTACCGGGGTCACACGACACGCTCACTTTTATCCTATGATGTAATAAGCATTACCTAAGACTGTACGTAATAGGGAGGTCCCCAGTTGAACTGGCGATTTTATAAAAAATGGAGAAGACAGTAAGTCAAACCGCAAAGTCTTGGTCGGCAAAGAAGCGGTTGTTTCAATGTGTTATGGAAGGCTACTGAGCTCAAGCAATTTTTTGCTGCTTCTACAAAGCTCTGGAGATGACTGGATCCATAAATGAAGCTGCTGTGAAGAAGGTAACTTTTTTTAAAATTCGACGGAGAACCGATGTTTTTTTTTTTTGCCGAGGAAGAAATAAACGCAACTGCTGTGAGGTACTGTCGAAGCAGTCCTGGCTGAAAGCTATTTTAAATGCTTCTCCAATGCATTGGGCACCTGTGTATGCAATCTGAAGGTTCTAGCTATAAAGTAACTATTTTTAAAAATTCGGAGAAGTCAATCGGTCTTCACCCGCTTCAAAGCGGGATTGGGAACAAAAGGGTTAACACTTCTTCAATGATAGACTGAAAAATAGCGGGTGCATTTTTCAACCCGAAAGGCATTCTTAAGTAGCGGTACTTGCCAAAAGGGCAAACAAAGGTAGTCATCTCACTAGAAACAGGGTCCATTGCCAACTGGTGAAACCCGGATGTGAGGTCAAGAGTACTAAGACACATATTAGGCCCAACCTTCTCCAGTATTTCGGCTAAAGAAGGTAACCAGTATCTTCTAAGTGGGGTCATAGAATTCAGCTTTCTGTAGTCAACACACAGCCTAATACTATTGTCTTTCTTTCTGACTGGGACAAGTGGGCTGGCCCACTCAGAATTAGACTCAACAATGATACCATCACTAATCATTCTATCCAATTCAGCCTTAACTAAATCACGAATACCTGCAGGAATTTGTCTTGGGGGCAGGTTGACTGGAATCGTGTCATCTACCAGCGCTATCTGACAGGTACCAGCTCTCAGCAACCCTGGGGAAGTGCTAAAATGCTGTTTAACCTCACCCAAAACGCTATCAAGTTCACACTGTCTAAAACCTGGGCACTTATCAGAGCTCAAGTTAACTTTACTGGTCAAAAGTTCAGGGGAAATACCTTGTTCTTCAGCAACAAGAGTCACAGCATTGACTGAAAGAGGCCTATCAACGTACAATTTCAAGTTATCCCTGTGAGCTAATCTAACAGGATGATCATCACCCTTGGATACCTTGTAAGTGACCCTACTAACTCTATCCACTACATGGTAAGGTCCTTCCCAGGCAGCCTGCAAAGCAGCTTTCATGCCAGGGACTCTCATTAATACTTTGGAACCCATCCTTTATACAACACATCAAGTGGGCCAACCACATCTTTCCCATACACTAAACAATGTGGGGAGAAGCCAACATCCCTATTGGGGACTTGCCGGATGGCAAAGAGTGCCAGGGGAAGAAACACTGACCAATCAATGCCAGCATCTATGGCCTTTGACAGCATTGGCTTGAGGGTACCATGCAACCTCTCCACTACCCCGTTCGACTGGGACCTGTAAGGAGAAGTTGCAATGGCATCTATACCTAGCATCTCATATAACCCAGACATCAGTTTGCCCAGGAAGATCGTTCCCCTATCAGAGAGAACCTTCAAAGGGATGCCAGTGCGACTGATGATATCAACGAAGCACTGGGCAGCCTCTGTGGCTGAGGCAGTGCGCATTGGAATTGCCTCAGGCCACCTACTAGCCAAGCAGACATAAGTAAAGAGGTATCTGACACCACGTTTGGCCTTAGGTAAAGGGCCTACTAAATCAACAGCCACTGTTTCAAATGGCACAGACACTATTTTTCTTTCGACCATCGTAGCTTTACGGTTACCACTACTATTGACTCTAAGACAAGTATCACAGGACTTCACAAAGTTAGCAATATCCTTGTGAATGCCAGGCCAGGTGAACCTCTTATCTATCATATTCCTCATGCCCCTTACTCCTATATGAGAAGATTTATCATGGGCCAATGTCAGGATGTTAAGCCTAAGACATTTAGGAACTACGATTCTATCAACTGGGGAATCATTCACCAATACAGTGTGAGTCAGAACACTATCAGAATAGGAATAACCATTCAAGTTGTTGTCAGCTAGGTTTCTCTGAGCAATTAAAGATTCATCACAATTCACAGCTTGTGTAAGTACATCCACACCACCCAATTCACAAGTCTGGGGGCAAGTCAAATCAAGGTCAGCAGGGACAACAACTGTACTATCATTAGAATCACTAGAATGGGAAAGAGAAGGACCATCATGCCCGTCACTAACAGCACAATCACCAACACCAGCCCGATCCCCATCCTCGTCAGAACCCTGAAGAAGCTCAAGTCCAGAAGAGACACTGACCACATGCCCATCACCTACTATTGGGGGATCATAAGATAGATCAATGGCTGCAAGCCTATTAAATTCAGCATCAGAATCGAATGGTTGGGGATTAGACTCACTCACATGCACAACATCATCATGCATCTCTTTCTCTGCTAACTTCTTGGACTTACTCCTAGTCACAACTCTCACGTTGACTGTCTCTTCCTGAGTAATGGCAGGAGCAGAGGAGGTTTCTGGGGCCTCCTCCACAATGCCATCAGAGCAGGCATCCACCCGAGTGGACGGTTGGATGTTACGGGTACCACGTAATTGCCCTGCCCCCAAGCCAGAAACATCTGACTTAGAGGCAGCATCCAACAAGAGATGCTCTGCTGTGGCTGTCTCCATAGGAACAGAGAACAGCACAGAACCACAAAGACTGTCCTTGTGTGCAACAGCCACCTGGGAACTAAACGACTTTCCTTTGAACACAAAATCAACAATGGCAGTATCCAAAGTCATGGCCTACCATCCCAACCTCTAACCTCAACTTGCTCTCCAGTTAGCTGGTCACCATAGACTAAGCAACCGGGCACTATGGATATTTCGGCACCGGTATCTGGTACAATCTTACATTTAGTCCCGTTTACAAATCCCATCACATGAGGGGCTCCATTCCGGACAGACACCCAATTAGTATTGAAAGTTCTGCCTCTATGGACACAAGCCTTCTCAGACCTAGTGTCAGAACTACCACCGCTTTTCTTGGTCGGGCAATCTGGTGACTTATGACCAGGCTCATGGCAGGTAAAACAGACTATTGAGGAAGTCCTACCACTACTATTGCCAGACCCACTACTACTGTTACTACTACTAGACACATTACTACGGCACTCATAAGACCTGTGCCCAAACTTGTGGCACTTGAAAAATTCAATAGCACCACTAACATTACCAGGCCTGTTGTGTCGACCAAATCCAGAGACCCAGTCTGAGTCAATGGAATTGATGGACAATGCAAATTTATTCAAGTCCCTGAAAGACACAAACTCTCTTTGGTCCATTATTGCTCTTCGTGCTAATGGCCTAGACGCACGATAGGTAGCACAGGCAAAGAAGAGGAGTAACTCCTCCTTCGTTTTACACAACATATCAACTGAATCCATCAAGCTCTTTAGGTGCACATACGTTTCTAAAGGATTCATCGATCTAGTAGTGCTAGCAAATGCGGTTGTGAGCTTAGCACCCAGTGAAGTCAAGCTAGAGCCAAGAGCCTCCATCAGAATATCCTTGAGCTGTTCATAATTGGTCTCTTCTCTATCAATGCCAGCTACTATAGAAGAAGCCGTTTTAGATTGAAGCTTTTGAAGCAGGACTGTCTTCCAGCGACGCCTTGGGCAGCCCAGGTCTCTGAGATCTGCCTCCAGCTTGCGCACATACTTGGCTATATCAACTCCATCCTTGTGAGGAGCCAGCGAGTATATCTGTCTTGACAATTCCATTTCCTGCATGCTTTCCCTAGATCTATCAGGAATGGAAACAGCTGAGCGAAACTCGGTTACTAAACCACGGAGCAAGGCATGCATATCCTCACTCAAACCACTAGAATGAGCACCACGCCCACTCTCTAAATCACGTTCGTCATCTGACATCATGGGATATGGTACTGAATTATCTGATTCAAGTGTCCTATCAGACTCACCAACAAGGTCACACCCACTATCAACCTGCCTAAGTTTATCAACAACAGAGGCAATACTATGAGAACCACACCCACTGATGTCACTCAAAGACTTACGACTAACACTCCTGGGAGAAGCTAATTCAGGAGGAGAAATATCACTAACAGGCGTATTGCCTTCAGACCTAACAAGACTATCAGTCAAACTTGTATCTGTCAATACTGACCTAGCAGGCACAGGCGTAGTACTAGAATAACTATCTGTCGCACTACTGACACGGCTCCCTTCTGGGGAGACAACTATACTACTACTATCTGACCTAGAAGCTGAAGGGACTACCGCCTAGGCTAACTCAAGAACATTCAGACCCTGGGATTGCGTCTTGCTCTTGCACTCTCTCCTCGGCTGCTCCCTCCGGCTCATCCAGGTGATCCAAAGGAAGAGAGGACCTGCAAGACACACACAACAAAAGAGTACAAGTGAATAAGTGAGAAAATGCCACGAAAGCAAACAAAACACTCAACAAAAACAAAACTCTAAAGTGCTAAACGGTACAAGTCCAAATAAGGAGATACAAAAACTCACGCTGCCAGTAAAACGTACACACGAACAAAGTGCCACAAATGACAATAAAAACCTATTAACAGACAAGTGACAAACACGTAAATGACAAGTTCAACTTAGCCGAATCCACGAAATCCAATTAGGCGCCACGTGTAGTGCGCTCCGGATGGGGATGAAGATGATGAATAATGGCAATCCTGGGGGTTGAAGTGAGCGAATTCAAGCCGCGAAGTTGCCGAGTTTTAAATCGGAAGTTAGCGGCAGTCAGACACACACCGTAGTCCACAGTACGCACACAGTCCTGGTCGATCCGAGTGTTAAATCGGACGTAGGGTAGGTCAAATAGGCGAATCGACAGCGAAGGAAAAACTCGAATCACAGCACCGCTGCTACCAATTGTGGGTTGGCGGTCACAGGCCACGGAGAACCTGGATTGGCTTAATCGGTAAAGGCTATAAGCCTGAAGGTAAGTCGCCAGAGGTAGAGGAGAAGTTATCCCACACACACTTACTCGTACGCTCTGGTGACCTGCTGCCACCAGAGTTCGCCCTCCGCACCCTATGACAGAGTATTAATCTGTAACTAACAGAATGCGAATATAAGATATAAGGGGAACTGAGGATACGCATGCGTGTACTGGCTTATATGTCAGAAGACACGCATGCGCACAAATAATGTGGGGGTGTGGTCACGGAACATCCGGACACAAAATAAGCACAACACGACACACACTAAAGATTACAAACACTAAAGATTACAAACACTAAAGATTACAAACATGCACTGCGATTCACTATGCTAATAAATAATTACACACACAACTGTCTTTCAATGACACAACATCAATGTTCATGCATTCCTCTTCTCTTTGTTCTTCTTCTTTGACTTCATCTCTTTCTCCAGCACTCTATCCTCTCCGCCCACAACTGCTATTATAGTGTTTGCATGCAGTAAGTTAAAAATATTAATATCTTATGTTACCTAACTATCAGGTTCGCTCGCTATTTGTGCTCAAGTACACGACTAGTTGGCGAGCGAGCGTAGCAAGCGAGACAGTATAAGGGGTGGATAATGCAAAATTGGGTATATGTTATATATATGTATGTATGTATGGATGGTACGTATGCCTTTTAAACGCACGCGCGGGGTTCTTTTTTTTTTTTTAAACACGGCTTTTTAGGCTCGACCCCAGTTTATTCTGAAACTACAGCATTAAGCAAGCCTTACTTTATACTTAAGCTCAGAAGTGTGAGAAAATTTCTGCGAAAACGCTTGCTTTTCAACAAACAAAAAGTTGACGGATACTATGGCATTGATGACCCTTTTCCAGACTTAATTTCAAAACTTCGCCGTTTTATGGGGGTATACGGAGTGCCGATTGTTAGTTGTCAAGAGCCATTGGTAGTCAGAATACCATAGTATTAATGCTAAGGAAGCTGTTACTTCTCGAGGGAAGCTGAGGTAAGTACGCAATTCCATATTTGTTAGCTAAATATGCAAAATTAACTCTGGCCTTTCTTTTTTGTAGCTAAGAGCTTGACAACAGTGACTGGTAAATTCAAATAGTCAGATTGGCTCAAATTTGGTACTACTAAAGTTACCACTGCTAAAAAAAGTGAGGTTAGAAAGTAATTTTGTATTTGTGTGCTAAAATTGATTGTCTTTTTGTATTTGTAGCTGAGAGTTTGTTATCAAGAATTCACGGTAATTCAGATAGTCAAATAAACTTATATTTGATACTACAGAAGTTATCAATACTCAGGAAATTGAGGTAAGTAGTAATTCCATATTTGTTGGCTAAAATTACAAATAATAACATTGGTTTATTTTTTTATCATTGCTGAGAGATTGTTCAGGAGTTACTCGTAATTGAGATTATCAGAATGGCAGACGTTTGATACTACAAAAGTTAACAAATTAGGTAGGAGAGTGATTTTGTATATGTTTGCTGAAATAAAAGGGTCATAATTGCTATTCTAGTGTTTGCATAAACTAAGCTAAAACATAGTAACAATACTTATTTTTATGTTACCTAACTCAGGTTCGCTCACCATTTGTACTCAAGCACAACACTAGTTGGCAAGTGAGCGCAGCGAGCGAGACAGTATTAGGGGTGGATAATGCAAAATCGGGTATATGTTATATATATGTATGTATGTATGGATGGTACGTATGCCCTTCAAACGCACGCGCGTGGAACTTTTTTCGCCAAAAAACACGGGTTTTTAGGCTTGACCCCAGTTTATTCTGAAACTACAGCATTAACCCTTTCGTTCCGGATCCCGCTTTAAAGCGGGTGAAGACCGGTTGGCTTCTCAGAATTTAAAAAAATAGTTACTTTATAGCTAGAACCTTCAGATTGCATACACAGGTGCCCAATGCATTGGAGAAGCATCTAAAATAGCTTTCAGCCAGGACTGCTTCGACAGTACCTCACAGCAGTTGCGTTTATTTCTTCCTCGGCAAAAAACAACATCGGTTCTCCGTCGAATTTTAAAAAAAGTTACCTTCTTCACAGCATCTTCATTTATGGATCCAGTCATCTCCAGAGCTTTGTAGAAGCAGCGAAGAATTGCTTGAGCTCAGTAGCCTTCCATAACACATTGAAACAACCGCTTCTTTGCCGACCAAGACTTTGCGGTTTGGACTTTGATATTTGTGGCTGCTCCCCCCCCCCTGAACATCCCAAAAGTTGTAATATGTATTGTTATTGTCGTTGTCGTTGTCTGTGTTTTTGTGGTGTTGTAGTGGAGCTTCACACTCGATGTATATGTGTGTGCGTGGAGTTGAAATGATATTCTGGCGCTTCCAGATCTAACCGGGGAGGGAACGAACTCGGGGGGGGGGGGGGGGTTTCAATCAGGGCTACTATGCACCGGCACTACAGAATTTACCAATTGTACCACCTATTATATATCAAAAATTAAATACAAGTATATACATGGGCTGGAATTAGGCACAATTTGCATGTGGCCAGTACTGTAGTCAATTTTACTTCTTGAAAGATGTGAGATCAAAGATGATACTGTGTTTCCATGTAAGTTGAATTTCATGTATGTGTGTGTGTGTACACCAGTCAATTTATATTATACATTTATTTTTATGATCTGTATTCACCTGTATCTTCTTTTTTCTAGTGTGTGTGTATGTGTGTGCATGCATTTGTGGAATGAGAGAGAGCAACCATGGACATACAGTATATGGCGCTTCCTTATACAACCTGGGAGGGAACTCTGGATCTTTTTGGATCGTGACTACTATGCCCATGTAAGTTGAATTTCATGTGTGTGTGTGTGTGTGTGTGTGTACACCAGTCAATTTATGTATAATAAATTATACATTTATTTTTATGATCTGTATTCACCTGTAGCTTCTTTTTTCTTGTGTGTGTGTGTGTGTGTGTGTGTATGTGTGTGCGTGCATTTGTGGAATGAGAGAGAGAGCAACCATGAACAAACAGTATGTGGCACTTCCGGATCCAACCTGAGAGAGAACGAACTCGGTGGTCTTTTTCGGTCTGTGACATCATCCATGCCGGGTAAGTTGAATTTCATTTCAACTTACTGATATTTGGGTGTCCAGCTAGGGCTGGGGGGGTTATGGTACAAGAATGTCAGTGAAAAGTAATGACGGGGGGGGGGGGCTCAATTCAGCGAGGCCAGCTGTTATGTTACAAATGTCATTGTTGTCCTGTGTTTTTTTGGTATTGTATGGAGGTTCCGGATCCTATGGGAGGGATCGTTCAGTCTGTGACACCATCCATGCCGGGTAAGTTGAATTCCACGTGTGTGCTTGTACTGCTTTTCATTTTCAAATTACACTTTCTCAATACAACGATTGTTTCTCTCATGGACAGTGTGGAGTATACATACCAGGGGTTCATACAGTGGGAGGCTAGCCCTGGGTTCCCCCCTAGAATTTTGGGAGTTGAATAGAAATGAACATTTTGGAAGCATTTATTTTTAGTCTGATATTGTATCCCATTATGTTCCTATCATAACAGCCATTTGCGACCGGATTTGTGAAAACCCGGCTAAACGCGGCATCTAAAGTTTTCTAATTTATTCTACCAGTAGGCTGCACGGGGCCTTGGGATGCCTTCCTCCTAATTTGGAAGCTGTAGCACAAGCCGTCTTCGCCCTACGCACTACAATACTTCAGTATTTTTGCTAAACTTATTATTGCTGATTTTGAAAAAACGCCGAGTAAAGGCATTGCTAAGGTCAGGGGGCGTGCCTTGTGTCCGTATACTATTACTGCGTGTCTCCGGGACACTATGGAATAAACCGGTTACAGGCGGATTGAAAGAAGTCTAAAATGCTTAATGCAGGGCTCCTTAAGGGTGCTGGCACATAGCAACGCGCGTGCACTGTTAATTGAGTTCCCTAACCACGAGTTGTAGTTCGTGGCTAGCCTAAAAAAACACCCGCACGAAATTCCCGCCTTCAACTTCCATGGGTATAGTTAGCGATCTTACTCGATCTATTCTTACGCAATCCCCTTGTGGTCTGTTATATATGGCAGGGAGGGCTCCAGCATTTTGTGATTGGGGGGGCAAGAATTGCATGGACATGGACACATGCATGCTCCATGTACGTACACCCCACATGTCTTAAAATATATAAGGAAATATATTATTAATAGCAAATTTTTTCTCGTTCTATAACTGAATGACTGAATCATTGAAAGAATATATTATATATTATTATTACAAAAATGAACCAAAGTACCTCTTGCGCTCTTCATGCAAAGTTATAAAATCTTGTGCTATTTCAAGCAAGTTAAGTTTATCTGTGAAGTGTTTGTGTGTGTGTAGGAGGATGCAATTATTCAATCTCTTTTCTGACATTGTTGCTCTCAAATATGTTAAGACACGTCTTAAGGTTGAAAATTTTCGCTCAGATGTTGAGGAAGTGATTGGTACAGTAAGATAGAGGCGTAGCAATTTGTGTACTTCAGAAAGCAAGGATCTGTATGCAAGAGTCCTCATAGCTTCACATATAGTGCGTATACTGGTTACCACCTTAACTTCAGGCAAAGCCTGGTGAATTACATCAACTAAAACTCCAAGGTGCTTCTTTAACATGTCAGAGTCGAGGTCATTGCTAAAGACAGATTCTTGAATTACTTGAAACTCTTCCTCAGCACATTGGCCATTAGCAGATTTAACAAGCAGTGCTTCCATTGCTATCATGGGCTTCATTATATGTGCTTGTTCAAACCGATCATGTAGCTCTTGAATTAGAAGGTCACAAGCTTCATAATAAATTTTACGAAAATATGCATTTGGCTCTCTGAATTGGTGGGGTTGACCATCATCAAATCTTGCTGGTAGCTTCCTGTACCTTGGTAGTTTTGGTTCTCCAATTTCCATCTTAGCAGCCTCATCAACAATAGCAGAAAAGAATCTGTCAAATTGATCATCATTTCTCTGTCGCTGATAAAATGCTCGGGTTACATTAACAGCTGATACTGCCTCTTGGAGAGTCCGGTCCTTGTTTTGAAGGACTCTTGATGTCTCCTCAGCTGCACTGAAAAGGAGGTAGCCTAATTTCAAACCAAAGAAAACTTCAAATTTTTCTAAAGCGGCAATTATTCCAGCTGCTTTCAAACCGTATTCGTCATGTGTAGTTTGATGGATTTCATCCATTGTTTCCAAAATGATGGAATACTGACTAATTACAGCACCAATGGCGCCAGTTCGCACAGTCCAACGTGTCGGACAAAGAGGCTGAATACCTTTCACTGAAGTTTCACTCTCTAACAATTTCTCAGAAAACAGGTGTTTTCTTTTGGGAGAATAATTTATTAACTTGACTATTTCACGAATCAGATCAATAGTATCTCTTAATAGCTGTACCTGCCTCCCGGCATCTTGTAGACAGAGATTTAATGAGTGGGCTAAGCAATGTACAGGAAGGGCAGCTGGAACCTCATTTCTGACCAATTTAGCTAGGCCTTTTCTTTTTCCTTGCATAGTGGCTGCTCCGTCATATGCCTGACCACGACATAATGACAAAGGCAAGTTACATCGAGTGAGCATGTCTTTCAGAACCATAAACAAAGTTTCAGCTTTAGTATTAGGAAGACTAAACAAGCCAATAGAATCTTCACTCACAACATAGTCATCATTAACATGCCTAATAGACAGGTTAAATTGTTCTCTGCAAGCAACATCTGTAGCCTCATCAGCTATTACAGAATACCAGTAAGGTGAATTGCTCTTTATCTTTTCCAAAATTTGCCATAGTACCTTTTGCCCCATTAAGCTAATCAATTCATTCACTATATCGTGTGACATATACTTTTTTTCAGTTATCCAGTTTTTCACATCTTTATTGTCATTGCTCAAAGTTAATAGAAGTTGAGGTAGGTTTCCTTCCTCTTCATTATCTCCCTGGCGCAATGCTATACCTTGTCTAAGAAGATACTTCATTGCTTCCAGTTGTTTCAAGAATCCAGCACGTCGAGACTGCTGTGCTCTAGTTATTTGAGTACTCAACTGAGATTGGATAGTAGGATTACTAAGTGCATTCCACTTCAGCTTTGACTCAAGATGTGAATCAGAATTAGCATGTGTACGAAACTTTTCAGTAGCCTTTTTAAAATTGTCAAATCCTCTTACTGTGAATGCTTCTTCACCTTTTTAAGAGAAAGTAAGCAGTTTATGTCTATGCGCAAATCTGCAGTAGATACAAAATACTTTCTTCTGTGTTGTCAAAGTGTCAGCCAATCATACTTGTCATACCATGAAGAAAGAAATTTGCGACCTTTGTTGGTAAATAGGGACAAAGTTTCTTTTCCTCTAGGCTGATAAACCATTTTATCATCACCACAGCATTGACGCATGCAATTATGATTTACTTCGCCAGCCTGACTCATTATTATCTTCACCAATTACACCCAAATCATGAACCTGCTGCTCTACAAGTGCTTCCTCCTGGTCTGACTCTACTTCATGCTGCTTGTTCTCCTCTTCAGATTCACTTGAATGACCATCACACAATTCTACCTCCTCATGTTGCTCACTTGCCTTTTTCTTCTTAGACCACAGTTCATTTAAGCTTCTCTGAGCACTTCTCTTCATTCTTCTGTAATGTATATTTTATGAAGACAATTTTTTTGTATGGTTGCTATAGACCATTTTAAAGTACTCATTTTATACAAAAAAAAATTTCAAAATGTCTAAATATATTCGATGATGAAAGGGTTCACCATGTAGTATTGTGGTTACACAATTATTATAGCAGTTCCTATAAACAATTACTACACAAGCTATTAGCTAAAGCCTGAATTGGGGGGGCAATGCCCCCCCACACTTAATATTGGGGGGGCGATTGCTTCTCCTGCCCCCCCTATGGAGCCCTCCCTGTATGGGATCCTGGGTTTTATTTCAGGGCTGGTTTTATTCTGGCAGGTCTTTCTTTGGTGGTGGGTTATCAAGTTGTGGCCAATGGCTAGTAGAAGAGTCAGAGGAACAAAGAAGAAACAGCAACTTCTTGCTGCTAGGCACAAGAAAAGATGTAATCCCAGTAGAAGTTAATTGTTGCAACACACAAAAAAATAGTTCTAGCTACCTTAGCTACTTGTACACCAACTAACAATAAACTGTCTGTCATCTGACAAAATTACTGGCAAAATCCTAAATATTCAATTGCACATCTGAGGAATTATTGACTCCTGTTATGTAGTACATGACGTAACTACATTTTTTACAAAAAAAAAATTCCGCAAAATTGAGATAAAAAAGTTTGTGTCAGGTTTATTATTGGTATCTCTGATGTAATATCACAGGTCCTGAATTGGAAGTGGGCGTAGGTCCATCTGTGCCAATGAATGCCGGTTCGTCTGGGCCAGCAAGCACAGGTCCATCGTGTCAGTAAACACAGGTCCGTCTGTGCTAGCAAGCACAGGTTCATATGCACAATTCAGCGTAGGTCTGTCTGTCCCAGTAAGCAGCACAAGTCCATCTGCACCAGTCAGTGCAGGTTCCCCTGAAAGATCAGGCATGCACATATATGAAGCAAGCACTTCCCCCGTTGTTGGTGGTACACTTGTGGACTCGGGTCTAAATCCTGCAGGTACTGTTGGAGGTGCATTGGAACTTGTACCTACAATTGCATTCAATAATAGCAGAGGTAAATATATTTGTGGCACAAAAAGTAACAGGATGTCTAGACAAACTTCACATTCAGTCGCCTAGCATGCAAATGAAGAAGTGGTTAGCACAGAAGACCCTGTATACCAATGCAGCACTACTCACCAGATCCCTTGGAAAGCCCAGCATCACACCAACACAAGCCAAGAAGTTAGTCACTCAAGGCATCGATTTCCACACTCTATTGCTTCTCCGTAGAACCAGTGATGCCTTCGTTGCCTTCATTGCCTCCCTGAAGCAGAAGGGAGTCAGGAGCAAGCCGCTCGGAGAGAAGTTGTACAGGGCGCTCTGCTCAACTTCGAAGTCTCAGCCAGGCGCCTTCTCTCCATTTAGTTGTCTGTGTTTATTTATTTTTTTCAAACGGGCTCTTTCCAGAGCCACTGCATTCCAAAATATTTCACCCTAAACAATAATCCGCGCGTATTCCTTACCTGCCCGAGGAGGGCGGGGCTGAAATTGACAAAATTGTGCGAGGAATGATTGGCTTGTTCTGCATGCTATGTCTGGCCATAAGTACGGAATGGGGGTTCAGAACCATTCTATTTTTGGAATACAGGTACAGAAGATAAAAATTAAAAAAATTACAGAGGGAAATTTCGTAATAACGGCCAAAAACGGATATATTTAAGGAAATGGTCGCCACAAAAATAATAACAATGAATAATTTGAAAAATAAATTGTAAATCAAAAAAAGCTTCTGTAATTTTGTTGGCGGTGAGTTCCAGAGTCCTTAGAGGGTGAGACCCCCAACTGTGGAGTTGAATTGTCTGGATATTGTGCCATTTATGTTGGAGAATGTGACCGCTTATATCTGCCGTAGTAGTTGCTTTGGACTTCTAATTTCTGGTAGGCCAGCTCCTGTGATAGTGTTTGTGTCCTAGTGTATTGTTTGTGTTTCAATAGCTTACATTCTTGTTTGGTAAAGTATCGTCATTGTCATTTCCTCGGTTTTATTGTAATCGTTCATTTTTTTCTTATCGTATAATTAGAGAGCAAAAAATACAAAATTGTTGACAGTTTAAATGGTAGCTAGACACTTGTGCTCTCGCGCTCCGAAGACAAGCTCCTTCATAGATGGTCCTTCGAGCCGGATACCCTGTATAGAACCGGCGATTCACTGTTAGTTATCTTCCGGAGCATTTGCGTTAGCAGTTTATTAGCTTTTCGGCGACCACGTGTTCCCTGCCTTCACATAACTGTATCGGCCATAACTGAAGACCCTGTGCGTGCTCTCTCGAGTCGCAAGAAAAAGCGAGGAATCGTAAAGGCCTCTCTACTCGTATTAGTAACCGCTTGGATGTTTTGGAACATTCTACCGACCTAAGCTCGGAAGAACCTCGACGCCTTACCACACGTCTGGAATCCTTGGTTGCAGAGTTCAAAGTTCATCACTACGCTGTCATTGACCTGATCTGATGAAGCAGAGCTGGAGGCGCAACAAACTATTCTCGATGAATGTGGGCCTGGAGGCCTCACATTCAGGCAGGAGAGAAGAGAGAAGCAGACAGAAGGAAGGAGAAACAGAGAAGAGGAAGTAAAAGAGAAGATTGAGGAAGAGAACATTAATTAGAACTAGAACTACACATGCGCATCATAACTTAGTCATATTCATTTTGCGTGCCACGAGGCTTATGTTGTGTTACCATATTTGGTCATGTTACCTTATTTGTTAATTGTAGTATTACGTAGTTGGGGTCACGTGTGCGGCCTGGTATAAAACCCTCACCCACTCATGACCCCAGCAGTTCTGTCCTATCTGTAACTAACACAATGTCTGAGACTACGGTCAGAGCAGAAGGCCCCAGAACTCTGGTAGCAGCGATATAACCCTATACCGACTGCAAGCGCAAGCGTGTGGGCGCCAGAGGTCTACGGAGCTCGAAGTTCCCCACATAATTGGCGGCAGCGGTGGTCCTTACTACGGTTAGGCGGACAACTGAGCTTCTGGAGATGTCTGGAGCTCTATACCAGTGGGAATTCGTTTCTAAACCTACCTCGACTACGGTCAATTGTGGAGTTGGGCTGTGGCTACAATCTCTATCGTCTACGGACTGCCTTTCGATTCTACGTCTCCCTCCCCGGGACTACAATCGACTGGAACTTGTAAACTGTATCTGGTGTTTTGTGTTGTGTGTGGAATAGTGAACGTAATTATTGTGTGTGTGATTTCAGATTGTAAAAGCTTTGTTGCGTGTTGAGTTCTAATCTTATTTTTTCAGAAGTGTTAAAGTCTATAGTGTTGATTTCTATTTTCACAAGTGCCATTGTGTTGCTTTATTTTTGTGCAGGTCTTATTCCGGGCCATTGGAAAGCATTGGAGTGTCATGGCGGATTCGGGCGTGGTGGTGGATAAGAAGCGGGCTGCCAGGAAAGTTGCCTCGGATGGACTCGGCGGGCGGGCCTACAAGCCCTCACACAGGCCGGTGTTGGCGGAGCGCGCGGGATACGATCTTCGCAAGCTGGGAGAGGCGACTGGCCTCTCCGAGGAGATGTGCCAGGATGAATGGGTAGGTGGCTCTGGGGCTGAGGAGATGGAAGTGGTGGATGATACAAATGTGAATGACGAGCATGGTGAAGTAGAGTTAACTGAGTCCGATAATGTCAGCACGGCATTGAGAACGACTAGTACGTCTAGTGGGCGGAGCAAAGGATGTAAGAGTAAAACCAAGGAATTACCCCCAGAGTTGTCAAGTGAGATGTCTGGGAGTGGCACTAGTGAGCTAGCAATGATGATGAGATTTATGATGGAGCGAGATGAGCAGAGATATGAGAGAGAAGAGCGTAAGTGGAATATGGAGTTTGATGCGAGAATGGAGGAAAGGAGAAGACATAATGATAAGTGGGAGCATGACAGTAAGTCAAAAGAGAGGAAAGAACTGATGATTGAGAAACTGAAAGGGTTGGGGACGTATAAAGCGGGAAGTGAGCTAAGTGCGTTCCTAGCTAAGTTCGAGCGAATTATGAAAGAGAGTGGTATTAGAGAGATTGATTGGCCTGAGAGACTGTACCCTAAGCTAACGGACAAGTTGAGCGAAAGAGTGGACGTGCTGAGAGATGAGAGTGCTGATTATGGGACGATAAAGAGTGCATTGTTGAAGGCAGTAGGTGAAACAAGATCAGAGTATGGGTATATGTTGTGGGATGCCAATAGTGAAACAGTGAAAGGGATGTCAGGAAGTGAGATGTTTGCATGGTTGAAGCGTGTGTTGTGTGGTGTAGCACAGGGGTGCAAATCGGTGGAGGAGGTACTGTTAGCCTTTGGCCTGTCGTTCCTACGGAAACGCTGGCCAGAGAGCGGGAAGGCTTATTTGGAATCAAAATCTATTACTAAGTGGGAGGAATTGAGAGATGCAATGGAGAATTGGGTGAGTACCCGTGAGAAGAGTAATATATTTAGGGCTAGGGGGAGTGGTCCTTATGATGGTGCTAGGTTTGTGAGAAGGTGTGATAATTATGGGAGAAGTGGTGATGATTATAATAGTGGGCGGGGTCAGCCAGCAAACAAGGATAGGGTGAGTGTGGAGAATGCAAGTGGTTGGGTTGTGAGATGCTTTAATTGTGGTGAGCGTGGACACAAGTCTCCCGAGTGTAAGAAGGGAAGACCAGTGGGAAGAGGGTTCACCCCAGATACTGTTGTGTGCTTTCACTGCGGGAAACGTGGCCACCGCAGCTCAGAGTGCAGGGAGAAGAAGGTAGGAGCGCCCTTAGTAAAACAGGAGAAGGAAAAGACTAAAATGTCTGTTATTTCAGTGGGTGAGGTTGGAGCAAAGATACAGAATGTGGCAATGGGAAAGGTTAATGGTGTGTGTACAGAGATTTTGATAGATTCGGGGGCGGAGTTAGGTTCGGTTCCAAGGGCGTTAGTGCCTAAGGACAATCAGTCAGTGGGGAATGTGTTGGTAAGGGGCTTTGACGGCAAAGAGGTGTCGTGCGTAGCTGTGATTTGCAAGTTTGAGATAGGAGGGCATTGTAAAACCGTGAAAACTATTGTGGGTAGTGATTGTCAGTCAGGAGTGTCTTGCATCGTGCCCTTCAATGTAACCGACCAAAGTGAGGCTAAGGCTTACACTGAGGCTATTGAGAGTTATAGGGCTAGTACGTCTGCCCAGATGTGTGCGATGACGAGGGTGATGGCAAAAGAAGAGAAAGAAAATGTGAACGACCCAGATGTTGTGTGTAATGATTTGTGGTGTAGTGTGGAACCAGAGATAGAGAATGCATGCGAGCATGCGCAGGAGGAAGTTCCTGTCGAGGCAAGCGTGTGTTCAGAGTCCTGTGTTGATGGCGACGAGTTGGAAAGGGTGGATTTCGTTCCTGTCCCGGAACCAGCTACGCCTACAGTTGATGAGGACAACCCCGAGGTGTTGGGTACGCCCACTCCTTTGGAGGATCTGTCTCAGTTGCCTGAGTGTGATGAAGGGTTAAAGAAGTTTGTGGAGGAGTTGGAGCCGGTTGGGAGTGGTTCAGATGGGAGTGAATTGAGAAAGTTGACTTTAACAGATGAGAGCTTGAGTACGTGGAGGAGTTTAGCAGATAAGAAGTTAAGGGGTTTTAGTTGGAAAGATGGTGTTTTAGTGAAGAACTTGTTTACAGCGTGGGAAGAGTTCAGATATGTAGTGTGTGTGCCGAAGAAATTCAGAGATAAAGTGATGACGATTGGACATGAGAGTGGAGGACATTTAAGCGGAGAGAAGGTGTATGAAATGGTGAAGAGACATTTTGTGTGGCCCGGGATGGCTAAGGACATCTTGGCCCACTGTGCAGAGTGCCGTATCTGCCAATTTAAGAGCAAGCACAGACCCAGGCGGGCACCAGCAGTGGAGAGGCCTATGTTATCCGAGCCTTTTGAGTCGGTGGCGATAGACCTGGTTGGTCCGTTACCAAAGGGGCGAGGAGGAAACAGGTTCATTCTAACTTGCATCTGTCTGGCAACCAAATGGGCTGATGCTGTGCCTCTGCGCAGTGTCACAACCAAGAGTGTTCTCGCTGGGTTGTGGGCGATATTCTCGCGTACTGGTATACCTGAAAGAATCCTCAGTGACCAGGGGAGCCAGTTTTGCGGCCGGGTGATGAATGAATTCTGTGATTGGTTGGGAATCCACAAAGTTCGCACCTCTCCATACCATCCCGAAACAAACGGTTGTGTGGAGAGGATGCACGGCACATTGAAGTCTGTGTTGGGGAAGGCAGTGGAAAGAAAGCTCGACTGGGTGGATCAGCTGGATTATGCCTTGTTTGTACTTCGGCAAATGCCGAATGCAGACACTGGCCTGAGCCCATTCGACCTTGTCTATGGGTTTAGGGTCAGAACCCCCCTTGATGCTATGTTTTATGGACTGTTTGAGTGTAAGAGCAAGGAGCTAAATGTGTGTGATTGGGTACTTCAAATGTCTGAAAGACTTGAGTTGGTTAAGGATGCTGCCATCGTTAAGGGAGTGGTTAGCAAGGAATCAAGGTTAAAATATTTAAACAGGGGTACTAAGTTGAGAAGTTTTGAGATTGGGGAGAAAGTTTTATATAGGATACCGGGGATGAGTTGTGCATTGAGTGACTCTTGGGAGGGTCCATATGTTGTGACAGAGAAAAGAGGGAGCGTGAATTACAGAATAGCTAAGTTAGGGAAAGAGAGACATGGGAGAATCGTGCATATCAATTGTCTGAAGAAATTTTGTGAATGTTACGATATAAAGAGATTGGATGTGGTGATTGAAGACAAGAGCGAGGAGAGAAAAATTTTGAGTGGAGTGTGTGAAGGATTTTGTGAGGATGAGTTGCAGGGTGTGTTGAGTGATTTTCCAGATGTGTTTTCGGATGAGCTGGGATCAAACCAGAGTGTGAAGATGTCTATTGATACTGGGGAGTGTGAGCCGATCAGGCTATCACCTTACTCAGTCCCGCTGGGAATCAGAGAGAAAGTTAAGTGTGAGATTGAGAACTTGTTGAGAGCTGGAATAATTGAGAAATGTGAGAGTAAGTGGGCTGCGCCGTTGGTGCCAGTCAAAAAGCCAGATGGAAGTGTCAGATTATGTGTAGACTACCGGAAGTTAAATTCAGTGACGAAGCGTGAACCATACTACATCCCGAGTTTCCATAAAATGGTGGAGCTGGTGGGGAAAGGGAAGGTACTCAGTAAGATAGATCTTAGCAAAGGATTCCACCAAGTGGAAGTCGAGGAGAGTGACAGGGACAAGACATGCTTCGTGTGTCCGTTCGGCAAATTCCGTCTCGTTCGGATGCCGTTTGGGCTCACGAATGCACCGTCCGTTTTCCAACGTCTTATGGATAGTGTGTTGTGTGAACAAGATCAATTTGCCCGTGTGTACATAGATGATATTTTAGTTGTGAGTGAGTCGTGGAGTGAACATGTGAAACATTTGAGAGTGGTGTTGGACAGGCTAAGGCAGGCAGGCCTAACCTGTAAGAAGAAGAAATGCGAGTTTGGGAGGAGCCACCTGACGTTCCTGGGGCATCAAATTGGAGGGGGTGTGGTTGCCGTCCCAGCGGCGCGGGTCAGGGCGATCCGTAATCACCCTCGTCCCAAGACGCGCCGTCAGCTCAGGTCGTTCTTGGGGGTGGTGGGCTTTTACCGCCAGTTCGTTCGAAGGTATCACGAATGGTCGTCGGTTTTGACGCCCCACACGTCGTCGAGGCTGCCGGGCCCCCTGGTGTGGACCGAGGCCATGGATGAGGCCTTCCACCAATTGTGTGAGTGTTTGTGTCATCATGTTTCGTTGTGTGTGCCTTTGTGTAATGATGCATATGTCCTTGAGACGGATGCCTGCAGGACGGGCATTGGAGCGGTATTATCAGTGGTCAAGGGAGAGGGGCAAGAGAAACACCCCGTTGCCTTCCATTCAAGACAGCTCAGGGGAGCTCAGTGTAGATATTCAGCCCAAGAGCTAAAGGGGCTAGCAGTATATTCAGCCATCAGACATTTCGCATACTACTTGTACGGTCGTAAGTTCACCGTTATTACCGATCACAAGGGCCTCTTGAATTTCAAACATGGGAAACAAGAAAACAGACGATTACTGAACTGGTCACTTAAGCTGTGTGACTACGAATTCGAAGTGGAGTATCGACGCGGGTCGTTGAATGACGTTGCTGATGGCCTCAGCCGCTGCTACGACGAAGGTGTAGACAGTGCTGAGAGCACCCATCTCTTTGAGGAGGGGGGAGATGTGGGCCTGGAGGCCTCACATTCAGGCAGGAGAGAAGAGAGAAGCAGACAGAAGGAAGGAGAAACAGAGAAGAGGAAGTAAAAGAGAAGATTGAGGAAGAGAGAACTAGAACTACACATGCGCATCATAACTTAGTCATATTCATTTTGCGTGCCACGAGGCTTATGTTGTGTTACCATATTTGGTCATGTTGTTAATTGTAGTATTACGTAGTTGGGGTCACGTGTGCGGCCTGGTATAAAACCCTCACCCACTCATGACCCCAGCAGTTCTGTCCTATCTGTAACTAACACAATGTCTGAGACTACGGTCAGAGCAGAAGGCCCCAGAACTCTGGTGGCAGCGATATAACCCTATACCGACTGCAAGCGCAAGCGTGTGGGCGCCAGAGGTCTACGGAGCTCGAAGTTCCCCACAATGAACATGATAATTTCGTGGCTGCACTCACCTCTCGTTTGGAAAATCTTTCAACCATTTGTTTGTCCTGAAACTCCAGTGAACCCAAGAAGGCTCTGAAACGTCTAAATAATCTTGAAAGAGAATTGAAGGCTGTGCAAGATGGAACCTCTGCGCTTCCTACAGGCGAGGATGGCATCTGTCTACTACAGCAATACACTGAACAGCTTACAGAAACTAAAGCGGAATCTACCGATATATGTCGAAGTCTACTTACCTTTGAAGTGGAGGATGATAGTGAGCTTGGTCTTCTTCTCAATCACATTGAAAGGAATATATTATTTGATCTATCTCTGGCCATCAAGAAATTATTGCGAGCACACGACCCTCCTAGCATCTCTAGCATGCCGGATCCGAGTGAAGTCAAGCTTTCTAAACTTGATGTACCCACATTTGATGGGAACATACTCAATTGGAAGGCCTTTTGGGAACAATTTGATGTATCTGTACATTCTCGAACTAACCTTACAGACACTGAGAAGCTTGCCTATCTACGCCATGCCCTCAAGGATGGAAGTGCTAAGACATCGATAGAAGGATTGTCTAGATCTGGTGACCACTATAACGAAGCTCTTACCTGTTTGAAATCACGCTATGATCGTCCTCGACTGATACATCAGGCTCATGTACAGAAAATCTTGGAAGTTCCCAACTTGAAAGATGGAACAGGAAGGGAATTACGTCGCTTACATGATGTGGCCCAGCAACATTTACGTGCACTTAAAGCTCTAGGCCATGAACCATCTGGTTCATTCGTTACCTCGTTGTTGGAACTTAAGCTGGATGTCAACACCATGTTCGAATGGCAACGCCATAGTCAATCATCTCATGACGTACCTCACTACAAAGAACTGTTGGAATTCATCAATCTCAGAGCACAGGCATCTGAAGTCTCAATGCCAGACTCTAGTTAAAGATCATTCAAATTTGAGCCCTACAAGAAGAGTTTCTCTAACCCGAAGGCCGTGGCATCCTTTGCAGCTAGTGCAGATTCATCGAGTATGTGTGTTGTGCATGTCAGAAAGGCATCCTCTGTATGCCTGTCCCAAATTCAAGTCTTTGCATCACGATGACAAGAGATCAGCATTGAAATCCAACAGACTATGCATCAATTGCTTGAAACCAGGACACATTGTTCGGAACTGCAAATCATTGCATCGTTGTCCAGTTTGTCAGAGACCTCACCACACTCTCCTCCACCTTGAAGGGAAGACCCAATCCAGTGTTGCAAGTATTCCTGGTCAACTCCCTGCTGCGCCAGTCACTGCCACGCCTGTTGCTGCTGCGCCCATTACTGCCACGCCTGTTACTGCTGCGCCCATTACTGCTACACCAATCCCTGCTGCACCCATCACGTCTTCACACGCTGCTACAGAAATTAAGTCTAATTTGTTGCTGATGACTTGTAGTGTGCGAGTCGAAGGCCCTGATGGTTCCTCCATGAAGGCCAGAGCACTACTTGATTCCGGCTCATCAGCATCCTTCATCTCCGACTGTCTTGCCCAGAATCTTCATCTTCCGCGGTACAATCAGAATACTAAGATATCAGGAGTAGTTGGATTTACGCGCAATTCTGTGCATCCTATTACCACTTTTCGTGTATTCTCTGAATGTAATCCAGACAAGAAGTTTTCTACTTCCGCCGTTATTGTCCCTCGAGTTACTTGTGACTTACCTCTACATCACGTCGCTTTTGATCAGAACTGGAATCATCTTATGGATCTTTATCTTGCTGATCCAGGGTTCGGAAAACCTGGAAGAATAGATCTGCTATTGGGTATTGAAGTCTTCTCAGAAGTAATGCTCGAAGGGCAACGCACGGGACCTGTAGGATCTCCCACTGCTTTCGAGACTCACTTTTGTTGGATCTTGTCTGGATGCACAAGTCCTTGTACTCCCACTATTACTTCTCATCATGTCACTGTACTGACAGGTGATGATCTTCTACGTCGGTTCTGGGAGATTGAGGAGAAATCGTTTGCTAAATCAGTTTACACATGGGAAGAGAAGGCGGTTATGGATCACTTTGAAAGTCATCACATTCGATTAGAGGATGGAAGATTCGAGGTTCCACTACTCAAGAAATCTGAAGTCAAACCTCTCAGAGAATCTCGATCGCAAGCCATCAGACGATTTATCAGCTTTGAGCGCTCTCTGCATATGAAGGGCCACTTTTCAGAATTCAAGGCAGTCATTGATGAGTATTTCGACTCTGGTCATGCAGAGGTAGTACCTGAGAATGATCTCCACAAGTCACCCCATTCAGTATACTACTTGCCCATGCACATGGTAACGAAGGCATCCAGTACGACAACCAAGATTCGTGCAGTTTTTGATGCGTCGAGCAAGACATCTATAGTATGTCCAAGTTGAGTTGGCGCGGTAAAAACCGTTAATAACTTTTGAACGGAAGGAGCTACGCTTCCGGGGTTTATACCATTCGAAAGCTCGTGCCGAAGCGGTCCAAAAAAATCCCTTTAAAAACTTCTGAGACAGTGGGAAAGTGCAGTTTCAAAACTCAATAGAAAAGTCTATGGGAATAAATAAAACCACACGTTTCCCGCGCTACACGCGGCGGGATTTAGTCACGCGCTCAAACTGGGCCAAACACGTGCGCAGTACCTCAGAGACAATTGTAAACAAAAAGCAGTCGTAAGTTTGGTGACTTCGTTTCTACCCTTCTGCTTGACATTCTGGTTCATTTTAGGCTCAGGAATTTGTTGCTATTCAAGGCTACTTAACAAGAGCAAGCTACAATGTGAGGTACGTTTGTATCACGGGTTGCTTGTCCACTCAGATTTTCTTACCTGTTTAAATAGGGCCTATTTATTTGGAAACTCAGCCAATTTACTGTTTGCTGACCAAGATAATAAGATATACAATTCATCATAGACTCTACATGCCACTATTTATGCTTTAGCTGTCCATTACTCCTCATGTCTATATAGGTACAGTTCTCTATGGTTATGGTGATGCTATTTACCACCCTCCAAATTCAACTGCTGCTTGTATCTGCCACAATTTCATGTCATCATAAAATTATATAATATATATATTGTACATGTCATTATAAAATTATGGTAATTGTCTTTTTTTTTTGTATAATTTAAAGAAAGTTGAAATTTAACAAGTAGATATAAAATATAGTAAAATCATGAATAAAATGATTAGTATGGCTGATAAGCAAAACCTATGTGCACTTTATGGTAAAAGCATGAAACTTTTTACATAAGTCCTATGTACTATGGACTTTAACTTCAGATGTGGAGCCATCTTAAATTTGACCTTTCGTGACCTTTATTTGTTTAATTTCATGCCATATAAGGTTTTTAAAAAAATTATTCCACTCACCTTCAAAACCATTCATGTGGGGTATCAAATCAAAGCTCTGAGCATAGCTAGTATTTTAATGCTTGAATGAAGGCATTGCCTACTTTTTTCATAAAGTTATTGTTGATTTTGTGAATGTTATTTTAAAAAATTGGCAATTACATGAAAGTAAAGAGTACTGTAATGTGATGAAAGAAAAGAAACTGTTCTAAGTGTCTAGCATGCACCATTACAATGACAGAGAGGAGTACATTTAAGTGCTGCTTTGACACACTTGCAGCGATTATTGCATCCTTTCTTACAGCCACAACGAATTAGTTCATGACAGGATTCTGATGCTTCAGGAAGAGTAGTCCAGAGTGGGTGCCATCCAGCAGTATCTGTACACCAACCCCATTCTCCTGGGCTAGGAAGTTCAGGATTTCGAATTAGAGCTTTGTTCCAGCAGTTGGCTTGGTAACTTGCTCGCTTCACATGCTGTTTGAGTGCTGCTTGTGTTGGTGGTATATTCTCAAGGGTCCTTGATTTTTTGGTGAACAACCACTTCCTGGCATCATTGACACTCTCTAAGCCACTAGTTCGGTCATAGAGTAAGACAACATATCGCCCCAATACTGATAATGTTGATTCACTTATGTCATTTTCCATGAGAAGAAGGTGTTCAAAGTCATCTGTGACATCTGGAAATACTTGCCATACCTTCCAGGCTGTTTTGTTGCCTCAACCTCCAAATGCTGACACTGTATCGCATCCAGTGAATGCGTGGAAGACTGGTAGAGTTGTGCAGATCTTAGGATCCATACTACCAACGATCTCATGAATGGGAAGGTAGCAATAATTTGACTTTGTACCAAATGCCATCCATAGTTCATCTGGACTTATTTGGTGAAATTTAGAAATTCCTAGTACCACCACATCGGTATCTACCGTGCGCACCATCAGTTTTCTGCTACCTTTCTGTACAGCATCTAATACATGGAGCAAAAGGCGGGTGTCTGCTTCTTCCTGTGAACATGGGGCAAGGTTTGACATGTCTGCATTGACCATGGTACTGACGGCATCCTCTTCATTGGTTGCAAAGAGCACCTTTCCATCATGGACAGGATAATTTTTCACTTGCCCAGACAAAAATTTAAATAATTCAGTTTTATTCTCTGCTACACGAAGGAAGTCATCCCATTTTTGGGGAAGAAGAGTGGTTGCAGATACACGTCTTCGAATTCCCTTACCTCTCCTTTCCCTGGTAGAGGCTTTTAGACTGTTACGAATGTAAGTATCCCAAACCACATCCACTCTCTCAGCTGTTTCCAGGTACTTGGATATATAAGGCAAAAATATAGCATCAGCATAATCTTGGAATGTTTTTGCTGTTCCAGGATGCATCATTTGTACTGCAGCAGCTCCGTCAATAAATGTTGCATCAACAGCAGGCATGTTTGTTGACCTCTTTTCATCTAGACTAAGACAGTCAAGCAAGTCAGCTTTAGTACCATGCCGAAGTTTTCCTCCAAGTGACAAAGATGGTGGAGCAGCTTGGTTCTCATGAGAGAAAAACATGTCCAAGTTGCCAGACCGTGCTTGACAAGAAACATACAATCGCGAGAAGAGATTGCAGTTACTTTTTAATGCTTCAATTTGCATCTTCTGTTTGGAAGACCCCTTACTTGGTGTGTACTTCAATAATGGTAAATTGTTCTTCGAAATGACATCAGTAACAGGCTTGTCACATTTAACTAGCCTTTCCTCCACAAACTTCTGATACTGCTCTACACCAAGAGCTTCAACCTTTCGAACTGCCTCTGCCACAGATGCATCCAGAATATCTTTTGTATCCAAAACCAAGAGATCATTGCTCTGTTCCAAAAATGGATTGCCCATCTCTTCAAAAACTGAAACTAATGATTTTACCTCTTTCAGAAAAGTAGCTTGCACTGCTGAATGTTGCTCATGGTGTCTGTGATCACTGCTTTTGATACCTGCTAGTAATGATTCAAACTCCGTCACCATTCTTGCTACTTCTGGACCTGTAACCATCCAATGCTCCAATGCTACAGGGTTTGTCATCAAACCAATGGCTCCTCCAGTTGACCCCTTTACATCAGCATTATTTTGCTCGTGGCACTGGTCAATAGCCATGCAAGAGAATGAATTTTGTGTTTTCTGAACAACAAACTTCCCATTGCAAAATTCTGCAAAAACAGCTGGATGTGTTTTTGGTAGCAAGCTCATGTCGCGAATGTGAATGGGTAGCCATCTCGAATAATGAGTATGATCCAGAGCAAACATCCACGGTACTATTTGCATCAAGCATTCTAAGTACAACTTAAAATTCCCTTAAAATTCATCTTACATAAAGCAGCATCATAGTTTCCAGTGACAGTGTTTTCCACCAATAGTAAAATTGGATACTCTGTTGCGATCGAACTTGACACCACTGCTCCAAAGACAGCATTTCAGCATTAGCATCCAACTCCAACTTGTACTCATCATACGCATGTTGCAGCAGAATGTGAATGCTTGCAGCAGTGACCTGGTGGGCATGTCTGGTCTTCGTCACATGACAAGCTTTGATGAAGGAATCTGCAGTACCACTACTTGCTATACTGGCCTGTACCAGGGCATTAATCCAGCCACTACCATCAAGCCAATCTCCCAACACCTATAACAATGAAATATAGTGCAAATTACTTTACCTGTTTTCATTCAATGTATCTATACTTACCTTCAATACAGCCATTTCAATGTGTAATCCCCCAAACATAATGATGAAATAGTTTTCTCCAAGCACACTAGACCAGGTCCATTGAATTTGTTTGGCCAAAGCAAATAATGGTTGATCAGCTGCAAGAACAGGTACTTGGCCAGGATTTAAATGTGCAACTGCTGCTTGAACGATAGTCATGGTGTGCTTGATCATTGCAATTGAATTTGCATTCTTCACAAAGAGTGGCAAGAGTGCAATGATGGCAGGAGGTGGCACAACAGCATCTTGGATGCTAGCATGATACGCAGACCAAGATATCCATTGCATTTTGTCTAACTGCTCTTTTGTAATGGATTTCATAACTTCATTGCGCCATGCAAGCTCCCCTACCTTTGCTTCTGCATATTTCTGCACATTTGTGGGCTGTACGAAGGAATCAACACATGGTACTATGAAACTTTTGTTTCTGATAGATGCTGGTGCCACACTTGTGTACTCCGATGGTAAATGAGCAACTGAACGAGAGGATGGTGCAGACTGACAAATAACTGACTTATGGCGATTACTGCCCTCAGAAATGTAGGATGGATGCTGAATAAGAGAGATGCCTGTGCCATGAAATGACTCTTTCGCTGTAGCTGATGTAGGGTTATAGTCAATGTTGTCAACAGCTGCTGTCATGAACAGACCAGAATTTAATTTCAGAGGACATACAACACCATCTGCAGAGTATTGCTGAGAGACTGTTCTGCTGATTTCTGATGTCAGATTCAAAAGTTGATCATAGGAACAACATATACCAAGATCAAACAGCGTATCAATAAGGTTGCGACTGCGTGTGACCGCATGGATTTTCAATGAAATATAAAGGGGTAGTGGCATGTCATGGTCTTGATTATGACGAACAGTCGATGAGGAATCTGTCGCTCGTTTATGTTTAACACTGTTAAACATCAAAAGCTGAGATATAGAACGAGGTGCTCTTCTGTTAATAAGTTGGCTTTGGCATTCAATGTTAGGACCCTCCAGAATCATGCTAACAAGAGCCAATAACGATTGTGGCACTACATTTTGCTGAGATTCTTCTGTAAATGATCCATCAAAGGAATAGTTATTGTTAAATATTTCTTTCCTTACAATTTTGGCTGCCTGCACTAAGTACATTGCATTGCGATCACCATCATGGTCACAGGCTTTTCGTAGAGCACCACCAATGTCATTGTCAAAGGAAAGAATCACACTTCTACCTTCCAAATGTGCTCTGATGTCTGGAAATACTGAAAGCAATCTAAGCTTCAACCGTGATGTGTGTATCCTGCTTTCAGTCACAACTCCTAGTTGTCCTAGACGTGCTTTATATAGCTGTGCTAGATCAGCTAGTTTGAAAACTGGAGCTATATTTTTCTCACTACGAAACTCCTCTATATATGCTACTAGCTCAGCAAAAGCAATACCGTGTAGATCAGATTCTCCATTGTCATCTGCACTATTACTTCTGGCAGCTCTGTTATAGAGTGCAACTAAACATTTGCTATGATTTGGCCTCTATAGCCATCATATCTCCTGGGGAAAGCTTGGCTAATAGAGCAGTGTCATTGAGTTCAAGTGCACATTTACGAACTTTTGAGTCGATATCATAGGTGCTGGCATTGTGGAGCCCTGCAGAGCCAGCAGGCTCATCACAAAAGAAACATGTAGCCTTAACATCAGCTGGGTCACAATGAGCACGTGTTTGCATACACTCTGACTGACTGCTACTCTTTTCATGTGTGACCTTCTTCCTGAGCCGATCAAGCTTAGTCTGGTTAAATTTTAGGCGACAAGATTTATGCCAGCAAGCTTGATGCTTTATCATCGTGGCTTCAATCCCACCCCCATCATCCAGACTTTTAATATCAATACTCATGGGGACATGCCCAAGCTTCTCAAATTGAACTAGCTGTTCCTCCAGTGTTTTATAGCCAACAACAGATGTTTTAGTTGTTCTAGCTGGACACTGTAAATCACTATTGGTATGGTCTTGGCAGAACATACACAACTTCCAATTTATAATGCATGCTTTCTTGGGTGTTGGCCCTTGAGCATCAACCAGTGTATAACACTTTGCCATGAAGCTATGAAATCACAACAGGGCTAGCTAGCTGACCTTACAGTACTTCTGCAAACATAGAAACCCTCCGTAGCACCTAAAAACATGTAACATACTGGTAATGGAGACAGCACTGAGAAGATATATGAAGAGAACCTACCATGTGACCAAGAAAATTCTATAAGAAGCCCACACTACAAGCTACATTGCTTAGTAAGCTAGGCTTGTTCAGATGTAAATACATGACATTCACATCTTCATGTACAATGTGGTCAAAATGGTATCCACAAAAATGACCATAACTTTGGAATAGAATTAGATACAAACTTAATTTTAATGTCAAAATACTTCATATGCTAAGAGCTTTAATTTTGATTACCTACATTAAGGTTTTTGAACATAAATGCATGAAATAGGAGAGAAAATTCCTTATTTGGTATGTATATTAATTAATAAAGGTCAACCAAGGTCAAATCTGAGATGGCTCCACATCTAAAAATGAAGTCTATAGTATGAAGGAGTTGTGTGCAAATTTTTACGCTTTTACCATACAATGCACATAACTCCTATTTTGTGGACCTTAGCAGCCCTACTAGATATGAATGATTCAGTGTGAAGGACAAAGTAATACGGGAATGTGTGTGGCCATAGCTAAAGTGTAGGTGATGTGCTGGATTCTTCACATTACTGTTGAGTACTTCAGAAATTCGTCACACCAAGAAATAAGAATAGAGTTTAAATACACGCTTAAGCACACAACAATCAGACTTACTTGAGGAGGCATTCAGCCGCGGTCCTGTGCTTCTTTCCTCTAAGCTTTGTAGCTCCAGATAACCCTCCGCAACCTTCAACCAGTTTTAGCGCACAACTATAAGAAGCTCAAAACTATGAGTGATTAGTTATAACTGGGCATATATTGAATACAGCCGCGGAAGAAACTGCTTTAGCTTCTTTTTCATTTCAACAAGTAAACTTACGGTAATAATGCGCACCTTGAACCCGCCCCGTTTTTACTGTGGGCGTCGACGTTTTCGCGTGTTTGAGCTACTACTGTCATGTGACTGTGGGTCTGGAGAAGATAGAGAAGGCAAGAGAGAGGAAGAAAGAAGAGAAGTGAAAGAAGAAGAAAAGAGAAGAACATCCATAATCATATTTTTGTGTGTGCATGTAGGCATTGTGTACGTGTTGTGCGTCAACTGGAACAATTTAATGTTGTGCGTTATTTTGTGTATCATTGTGTGTGCGTTATTTCGGTGCATTTGACGTGGCATTGTATATGTGCGCATGCGTGGCCATCGGAACATTTATAAGCCCAGCCACGCATGCGTCTGTTCAGTTCTCCCATGCCTAACTTTTAATCAGACGTAAAACTCTGTCAGCTTGGTTGGGAGGACTCTGGTGGCAGCGACCCTGTGTGGCTTGCCCGTCGAACTAAGTGAAAGAGCGCTGAGGCGAGCTGCGCAGACCCACAGTGACCTTAATTGGTCTCCGGTTTCGTCAAGTGCATTCCTCTTTTGCCACATTTGTGGTCGTGCCAACTCAACGTGGACATACTTTAGTGGTATCTCTTTGAATGATTTGCTTTTAGTTGGTCCCACGGTACACTCGTCACTGATTGATGTTCTCCTGCGCTTCAGGCTCCATAGAGTAGCTCTGATCGCAGACGTTAGTCGCATGTACCGAGCAATTGCATTAACTGAGTCAGATCGTGATCTTCATCGTTTCATTTGGAGAAGCTCACCTAGTGGACCACTCAAGGATTATAGGATGACTCGTTTGACCTTTGGAGTTTCAGCTTCCTCATTTATTGCCAATATGTGTGTGAAACAAAACGCTCTAGACTATGTACTTGAATTTCCTCTGGCTGCTAAGGCAGTGGAAGAGTCATTTTATGTCGATGATGGACTTACAGGCGCAGACTCAATTGAACAAGCCATTGAATTGCATCACTAGCTTCAAGCTCTATTTGCTAAGGGAGGATTTCTCCTTCGTAAATGGAATTCAAATGAGGAGGAAGTTTTGCAACATATTGATCCTCAGCTACGTAAGGAGAAGTCAGTTCACCCGATATCAGGCCCTGACGAGTACGCCAAAACCTTGGGAATTGGATGGAATTCAACTCTTGATCACTTTCGCCTGACAGTGGCAGATTTTCCAGCTGCAGAAGTTATGACAAAACGTTTGCTCACATCGGACATTGCCAAGACTTTTGATGCTCTTGGTTGGTTCTCCCCAGTTATCATCATGGCCAAAGTTCTCTTGCAACGTGTGTGGGAGGAGATGATTCAGTGGGACGAGCCTGTGCCTGAAGATATTCAGCAGAAGTGGCGGAAATGGAGGTCTGAACTCATTCTAATCACTGGAAAATGTATCCCTCGATATTATTTCCCCAAGGATGTCAACATTGTTTTCTGGCAGTTGCATGGCTTTTGTGATGCATCCGAGTCGGCTTATGCCGGAGTTGTATATGTTCGGATGGTGGATGCTGCTGGCTCCATTCACACCTCACTTGTGGTTGCGAAAACCAAAGTTGCTCCTCTGAAGAGGCTATCTATTCCTCGTTTGGAGTTGTGTGGAGCTCATCTTCTCTCTCAACTACTGCAACATTGCCAGAGTTTGTTTAGTATCTCTACTACTGATATATTCGCATGGACAGATAGCACAATCGTATTGAATTGGATCGCCGGGAACCCACGTTGTTTTAAGACTTATGTTGCAAATCAGATCACTAACATCACTGAGGCTGTGCCACCAAGTCACTGGAATCATGTGGAAGGCATACTTAACCCCGCTGATTGTGCTTCCAGGGGCATATTTCCTTCTGAGCTACTATCTCATGAACTTTGGTGGGACGGTCCACCCTGGCTTTGGCTAGGAGTATGTCAATGGCCTCAGTCGTCATTCCTGCAGCCAAACAGCCATGAAGTAGAGGCAGATGAGATTGTAGTGCATGTCGCCACCGTGCTGATCAATACCCTTATCCCCTTTGACCGTTTCTCTCGATTTGAATGCTTGACAAGAGTTACTGCCTGGATGCGTCGATTTGTACACAACTGTCATTCACGACATCAGGGAATAGATCCCAAGTCTGGCTCTCTTTCTTCTGATGAGTTGAATACAGCGAAGCTTGTTTGGATTAGTTTACCTCAGTCTCAAAGCTTTCACGACGAGATTCAGTGCTTAGAAAACAGAGAGGAGCTCCCCAAGAGCAGTTGTTTGCGCGCTCTGCGCCCATTCCTCGATGATGGTAAACTCTTACGTGTTGGAGGACGATTGCACAATTCCCAATTTCCATATGCTCAACGACACCCTCTCATCCTCTGTGGCAAGCACTGTTTGACCAAACTTATCATTCGAGATGAGCATCTTCGACTGCTCCATGCTGGTCAAACTCTAGTCAATGCCTCGCTGGGACGACGTTTCCACATTGTTGGCCAACGCTCTGCGGTCCGATCAATCATTCATGCATGTGTTCAATGCAGACGGACTTCTGCCAGGCCTCAGCCTCCACCCATGGGTCAACTACCTCCACAGCGCATTACTCCAGGAATCATCTTTGAGAACGTAGGGATAGACTACGCTGGCCCTGTCTACATCAAGCTAGGTAGGGTTCGCAAACCTGTGGTTGTCAAGGCTTATGTTTGTCTTTTTGTGGCCATGTCTGTCAAAGCTGTGCACTTGGAGGCTGTATCAGATCTCTCGTCATCCGCGTTCATAGCCGGTCTTAGAAGATTTATTTCACGACAAGGCAAGCCTCACTCCATTTGGAGCAATCATGGCACTAATTTTGTGGGTGCATCTCGTGAACTGAAAGAATTGGTTGAATTTCTTGAAAGTCAGAAATCCTCTGGAAAGATCCCTGAATTTTGTGCATCACAAGGTATCCGATGGAACTTCATCCCAGAAAGGGCCCCGCATTTCGGAGGCCTGTGGGAGTCAGCAGTCAAAAGTGTCAAGACTCACCTAAGGAGAGTTATGGGCAACGTCAAATTCACATTCGAAGAGCTAACCACAGTTTTGACTCAGATCGAGGCTTGTTTGAATTCACGACCTCTAGCTTCCTTACCTTGTGAAGGAGAAGGCCTCGAAGTACTCACCCCAGGCCATTACTTGATTGGACGGCCACTGGAGGCCTTGCCTGATTCGTCACTATCCCCACCAGTGTCCATTCTTCGCCGCTGAGTTCTGACACAGAGTGTTGTGCGACATTTTTGGAAGAGATGGTCATCTGAATATCTCACCTGTTTACGGAAGTTTTTTAAATGGCACTCTCCAACTAGGAATCTGCAGACAAATGACATAGTTGTTCTGCGAGACGAGAACTTTCTTCCTGCTAAGTGGCCAATGGGAAGGATCATTGGAGTCCATCCTGGCACAGATGGTACTGTTCGTGTTGTCACTGTCAAGACGGCCACAGGCATCTACAAGAGGCCAGCTGTTAAAGTTGCATTGCTGCTTCAAGCAAACTAACGTTCTTATTGCAAGACTTTGTCTTGGCCGGCGGTATGTTTGTGTCCTAGTGTATTGTTTGTGTTTCAATAGCTTACATTCTTGTTTGGTAAAGTATCGTCATTGTCATTTCCTCGGTTTTATTGTAATCGTTCATTTTTTCTTATCGTATACTTAGAGAGCAAAAAATACAAAATTGTTGACAGTTTAAATGGTAGCTAGACACTTGGGCTATCGCGCTCAGAAGACAAGCTCCTTCAGATAGTTTACTGTGAGGTCCACTATATAGGATAGCCTGCAAAACTTAAGAAATATATAAAAGTAGGCCATAGCAACATAATTGATTTAGTTAATGGATTTGCGTGGGTGCATGCGTAGGCTGTGCGTAGGCGGTGTGCCAGCACCCTTAAGAAACTATGATGACGAGAAATGCGTGAGTACGTGAATTATGTAGAATAGTAAGTTAATTAGTTAGCTACAGTTTTTTCCCGGCTTAGTGAAAAGCCCGCCAATAATTTCTTAGCAACTCTCCGTACATGAGTCCAACCGGCTAGTGTTTCTAGCCTCCTAGTGTGAGTTCTAGAGCACGCCAGAGCTTACAACTGCGTCATAAGCTAGAGCAAACTGGTGTCTATCCATTTCTGCCATAAAAATTTTTCGAAAAAAATTGACCCGTAAGGCTTTACCCGGTGATACTAAAAAAAAATGTTTGCCGCGTTTAGGCGGATTTTCCCAAATCCGGTCACATTTAGTGCATAGGACCAAACACTGATCATCAGTGTGAAGTATAGGCTCTTATGCAAAGATGTGCATCAAAGTAGTGTAGGTTCCAAAAAATGGGTGTGGCGAAGTACACTCGGAGCCCCACCCCTACCCCCCAAACAAAAATCCTGTATGAAACCGCATACAATACATCATAAAGTTGCAATTATATAGGAGCATGAATAATTTGTTGTTTGTATTACAAATATCTTTGTTGTCTGTGTTTTTGTGTATATGAAATTGTTTTGTAGTGGAGCTCGACGTCCGATGGCATATGTTCCTTGTGGACACTCATAGATTTCTCCTACATGATCACAATCAGCACCACACACAACAAACAACATATTTTATGTTGAACTAATATAATATTGGTATAAAATGCATCAAACTATATTATTTCTATTTTATTTTATTTTTTTATTGATGGAAAAAGTGGAATTTGTTGGGAAAATTTTATTTTTTTTAAGTATTAGTAGAGGGCCTAAATATTATTCAATTTTCTCAATCAAAAAATGAGGGGAATCCCAAACTCTTGGTCTATTTAGTGATATATGGTTGCTATGGGGTTTTCCCAGCCAGCATCGAGTTAAAAAAATAAAACAATAATGCTCTATTCCGCGGTAGAAGATTAGATTTTTCCGCGCGCGTCCAAACAATTTAGGAACGAAAGGGTTAATCCTTTCAATTTCTGTAGCTGTGACTTGTATCTTTGTTTATAAAGCTCAAGGCAAGAACTGGCAAATGAAAAACCTGGTACGTCAAGTATAGTTCACTAATTTTTTCAACACTGCTGTAGGCACTTCTTCTCCATAGTGTGCAGTCAACCATAGAGTTAACAGGTCATCATTTGTCAGAATGGAATCCACTCCTTGTATTTCCACCCAATTCTCCAATGCTCTCAACATGTAGGTAATTTCTAATTATTTGTTCTATGATAGTGAACACCAAGTAAACATTGTTGTTGATATGCCACAAGCCTTCGCGATCAATTTGGTTTGTCCATTCTTCACTATCTTCTTCTTGTAAGTCATTGCCACAGAATTCAATCATCAAAAGGGTCATATCCTCCTTGCTATCATGTGATGATTTCTCTAGTTTACTGTGCACCTTCCGACATACCATACCTCAGAGCATTTTCTTCATGTGACGTCAATTTGGTGGGGCAAGAAGTCTTATTCTCTTCTTTCACTTCAAAGTTTTCTTTGATCAACTCTCTAAACCACCTTGTTGTGATGTATTGAAATACTGTTGCTGGAGCTCTCTTGTCTGTTGCTTTGCAAAATATTTCATCCCATGGCACTTTCCCCTAAATTCAGTGCTTATGCGCAAGGCATGAAATTTCTACCACATTTGTTCAGCCTGTAGTGCAAAGGAGCACCGACGTGACAACATGCACCCTTTGAGTGAGGATACAAGCCAGTCAGAAACTCTCGCAACCTCACTGTGATTACTACTCAGCTTGCACCACAGGAGAAACTTGGTTGCAGCTTCTAGAGATGTTGAGGCTCTATCAGATTTTACTTGAAATCCATCATCATCCAGCAACTTCTGCAGGTAATTAACTAGAAGACATTGAGAATCTTCACCACAGTCAGGCTCTTTACCACATTCAGCTGTAGCTAAAACATTTAAAACACAAGTGGTTGGCTACAATACAACTCAGTCTAACCAAAACTCACCCATCGGTAAGGCTTCTTTCCACCAGAAGGAACGTGCGGGCCATTAGGGGTTAAATTTATGCGTACACTATTATCAGGGTAACGCGGGTGGGGTCTGAGTAGTTGAAAGCATCCTGTATTTCAATTTTGCCAATGATTATAACGCTAGGCCTTAATAAATTACCATTGACTGTATGGAAGGCATATTTAAATGGAGAAGAACATTGTTAAAGGAATTTAGTAAGTACATGTAATTTCAGTTGCACTGATAGTTTTGGGTGACTTATTATAAAGATCAATTACTACATGGTTATCAATTTGCCAAAACATAAACCTCAGGGTTGTTGGTCTCTCACATACAATGCAATGTTATTTATCACAGTGAAAGCTAATCAATTATCACTTTAATCTTGAAAACAGAGTATAATTTACACATAGTTTATTAAACTAAACTAATTACTTAGTGTAAACTATTAGAGAATTTTTTTTTAAATATTATACTAGCAGTATACCAGCACTTGCCAAAAATATTTTGGACAAAATCCTATTCTTCGCTACATATAGTGTAGATATAGTTGATCCATTTAATCTTTCAATACAGCATATCACCAGAAGTAACTTTATTATATACAAGTTCAGTGTGGCTGATGAATGTGATCAGTAATAACAATTTTAATTCAAAACTGCTCTACTACATCATGTAGTTTACTGTGTTTTAAGACGTAGCTAAAGAAGGGTCTTTTCATTTTTGAAATGCTACCTGTGTTAGCTTTAATAATTTTTACTGCATTTATTTTAGTAGTGAATTTAAATGACAAATCTGAAGTTGGCTTACCAGAAAAGCAAATGTTTAGATTGAAAGTGAGTACAATTTTGTACCAGAGAAATACAAACAAATGCTGAAAGTAAGAAGGATAGGATTATCACGTGTTTAAAACTATAATGGTTAAAGGTTTATGTCCTATGGTCATTTGTAACATATATAGGAATGACTTCTTCATTAACGGTTACAATTAGACATTATACATTTATGGGTGGTTTGATGGGAGTTTTTTTTTTGTTTGTGAATTCATAACAACTCTCAGTGCACGATATCAGGCAAAAACCCTAGATTATTAATAATAATCACTACTAGTGATGTGCTTGAGCACAAATGGCGAGCGAGCCTAAAGACTATACTATTTTTATAGGAATGATTTTGACTTCTAACACTGAAGCTACTGAAAATAAGGTCCAGTTTTTTTTTATTTAGCATACAGGGTGAAGGGATTTCAGTGCCATGGTAACAACTCTCTGCAACTGCTTGAATTGAAGGGGAAAAAAACAACAAAACAATACACGTTATTTAAAAGTTTTCTTTGTGATATTGTTTAGCTAAGTAGTGGTTGTAACACACAATGCTTTGACACAACTGGACATGCACCTACACAGCACAGACTTACCTTCGCAGTAGTCTAGTGGACAATGTATTTTCAAGTAAATACTGTTGCGCACGGCTTATAACCATGACAAAGAGCGCATTGACTTACCACCGCCACTAACTCGAACAGAAATGGAAGTCCCTTAAGTTTTCAAGTTTTAACTGCATCCGCAAAAGAATTCAAAACGGTAAGTAATTCAATTTCTAGGGTGATACGGGTACTGATCGATAAAGAAGAGGATTCTGTTTAGTGCAATTTGGGACGGGGTCGACAACATAACTAACACAAAAACGCGAGGGTCAAAGTACAAACTGACGTACGTACGTCCATACATATATCTAAACTAGTGGTGTGCTTGAGCACAAATGGCGAGCGAGCCTGATAGTTAGGTAACATAAAATGTTACTATGTTTTAGCTTACTTCATGCAAACACTATAATAGCAGTTATGACATTTGATTTCAGCAAACAAATACAAAATCCCTCTCTTACCTTATTAATGGTAACTTTTGTAGTATCAAACATCAACCATTCTGATAATCTCAATCACCAGTAACTCTTGAACAAGCTCTCAGCTACGATAAAAAATAAACCAGTGTTATTATTTGTAATTTTAGCCAATAAATATGGAATTACTACTTACATCATTCTTGAGTATTGATAACTTCTGTAGTATCAAATTGAAGTTATTTTGACCATCTGAATTACCTTGAATTCTTGACAACAAGCTCTCACCTACAAAAACAAAAGACAACCAATTTTAGCACACAAATACAAAATTACTTTCTTACCTCATTTTCTTGAGCAGTGGTAACTTTTGTAGTACCAAATTTGAGCCAATCTGACTATTTGAATTTACCAGTCACTGTTGACAAGCTCTTAGCTACAAAAAAGAAAGGCCAGAGTTAATTTTGCATATTTAGCTAACAAATATGGAATTGCGTACTTATCTCAGCTTCCCTCGAGAAGTAGTAGCTTCCTTAGCATTAATACTACGGCATTCTGACTACCAACGGCTCTTGACAACCAACAACCGGCACTCCGTATCCCCCCATAAAACGGCGAAGTTTTGAAATTAAGTCTGGAAAAGGGTCTTCAATGCCATAGTAACCTGTCGAATCAACTTTTTGTGTCTTGAAAACAAGCGTTTTAGCAGGAATTTTCTCATACTTTGGAGCTTAAGTAAGGTTTGCTTAATGCTGTAGTTTCAGAATAAACTGGAGTGAAGCCTAAATAGCCGTGTTTTTAGGAGAAAAACGTTCCCCCCGCGCGCGTTTAAAGAGCATACGTACCATCCATACATACATACATACATATATATATATAACATATACCCGATTTTGCATTATCCACCCCTAATACTGTCTCGCTCGCTTCGCTCGCTCGCCAACTAGTGGTGTGCTTGAGCACAAATGGCGAGCGAGCCTAAAGACTTATTGACTTCTAACACTGAAACTACTGAAAATACGGTCCAGTTTTTAAATTTAGCATACAGGGTAAAGGGATTTCAGTGCCATAGTAACAACTCTCTGCAACTGCTTGAATTGAAGGAAAAAAACAACAACAAAACAATACACATTATTTAAACGTTTTCTTTGTGATATTCTTTAGCTAAATTATGGTTGTAACACAATGCTTTGACACAACAGGACATGCACCTACAGACTTACCTTCGTGGTAGTCTAGTGGACAATGTATTTTCAAGTAAATACTGTTGCGCACGGCTTATAACCATGACAAAGAGCGCATTGACTTACCACCGCCACTAACTCGAATAGAAATGGAAGTCCTTAAGTTTTCAAGTTTGAACTGCACCCGCAAAAGAATTCAAAACGGAAAACAATTCAATTTCTAGGGTGATACGGGTACTAATCGATAAACCAGAGGATTCTGTTTAGTGCAATTTGGGATGGGGTCGACCACGTAACTAACAAAAAAACGCGAGGGTCAAAGTATAAAATGACATACGTACGTCCAAACATATATACAAATAAATAAACATCCCCGATTTTTTCATTTTTACCCCTGTAAGTGTCTCGCTCGCTACGCTCGCTCGCCAACTAGTGGTGTGCTTGAGCACAAATGGCGAGCGAGTCTGATAGTTAGGTAACATAAAATGTTACTATTTTTAGCTTACTTCATGAAAACACTATAATAGCAGTTATGACATTTGATTTCAGCAAACAAATACAAAATCACTCTCTTACATGATTAATGGTAACTTTTGTAGTATCAAACATCAACCATTTGATAATCTCAATTACCAGTAACTCTTGAACAAGCTCTCAGCTACGATAAAAAATAAACCAGTGTTATTATTTGTAATTTTAGCAAACAAATATGGAAATACTACTTACACCATTCTTGAGTATTGATAACTTCTGTAGTATCAAATTGAAGTTACTTTGACCATCTGAATTACCTTGAATTCTTGACAACAAGCTCTCACCTACAAAAACAAAAGACAATCAATTATAGCACACAAATACAAAATTACTTTCTTACCTCATTTTCTTCAGCAGTGGTAACTTTTGTAGTACCAAATTTGAGCCAATCTGACTATTTGAATTTACCAGTCACTAAATGAAAGGCCAGAGTTAATTTTGCATATTTAGCTAACAAATATGGAATTACTACTTACCTCAGCTTCCCTCGAGAAGTAGTAGCTTCCTTAGCATTAATACTACGGCATTCTGACTACCAACGGCTCTTGACAACCAACAACCGGCACTCCGTATCCCCCCATAAAACAGCGAAGTTTTGAAATTAAGTCTGGAAAGGGGTCTTCAATGCCATAGTAACCAGGCGAATCAACTTTTTGTTTCTTGAAAATCAAGCATTTTCGCAGGAATTTTCTCACACTTTGGAGCTTAAGTATAATGTAAGGCTTGCTTAATGCTGTAGTTTCAGAATAAACTGGGGTCAAGCCTAAAAAGCCGTGTTTTTTGGAGGAAAAAGTTTCTCGCGCGCGCGTTAAAAGGACATACGTACCATCCATACATACATACATTTATATAACATATACCCGATTTTGCATTATCCTCCCCTAATACTGTCTCGCTCGCTACGCTCGCTCGCCAATAAACTAGTGATGTACTTGAGCACAAATGGCGAGCGAGCCTAAAGACTATACTATTTTTATATGAATGATTTTGACTTCTAACACTGAAGCTACTGAAAATAATGTCCAGTTTTTAAATTTAGCATACAGGGTAAGGACATTTCAGTGCCATAGTAACAACTCTCTGCAACTGCTTGAATTGAAGGGAAAAAAACAACAACAAAACAATACACGTTATTTAAAAGTTTTCTTTGTGATATTGTTTAGCTAAGTAGTGGTTGTAACACACAATGCTTTGACACAACTGGACATGCACCTACACAGACTTACCTTCGCAGTAGTCTAGTGGACAATGTATTTTCAAGTAAATACTGTTGCGCACGGCTTAGCGCATTGACTTACCACCGCCACTAACTCGAATAGAAATGGAAGTCCCTTAAGTTTTCAAGTTTTAACTGCACCCGCAAAAGAATTCAAAACGGTAAACAATTCAATTTCTAGGGTGATACGGGTACTGATCGATAATCCAGAGGATTCTGTTTAGTGCAATTTGGGACCGGGGTCGACCACATAGCTAACACAAAAACGCGAGGGTCATAGTACAAAATGACATACGTACGTCCATACATATATCTAAATAAACTGGTGGTGTGCTTGAGCACAAATAGCGAGCGAGCCTTACTACACTATTGCTAAATTTGATTTTGACAACAAACACTCAAGCTACTAAAATAAAGTCGAGTTTTTAAATTACGTATGCGGTAAAGGGGACTCAATGTCATAGTAACCGCTCCCGCAATAGTTTGAATTGAAAAAGAAGCAACAAAATCAAATCACGTTATTTAAAATTTTCTTTGTGATATTCTTAATAGTAGTTGTAACGCACAATACTTTAACACAACTGAACATACCTACGCAAGACTTACCTTGGTGGTTCGTCTAGTGGACAATGAATTTTCAAGTAAATGCTGTTGAGTAGGGCTTATAACTGTGACAAATAGCGTATTAACTTACCATCGCCACTAACTCAAATAGAAATGGAGCTCCCATAAGTTTTTTGAGTTTTAACTGCACCCGCAAAACAATTCAAAGCGGTAAACAATTCAATTTCTAAGGTGATAAGGGTAATGGCGAGCGAGCCTGATAGTTAGGTAACATAAAACTAAGTTTTGTTACTATGTTTTAGATTAGTTCATGCAAACACTATAATAGCAGTTATGACCTTTATTTCAGCAAACAAATACAATATCACTCTCTTACCTAATTAATGGTAACTTTTTAGTATCAAGCATCTGCCATTCTGATAATCTCAATTACCAGTAACTCTTGAACAAGCTCTCAGCTACGGTTAAAAAAATAAACCAGTGTTATTATTGTAATATTAGCCAACAAATATGGAATTACTACTTACCTCAATTTCGTGAATATTGATAACTTCTGTAGTATCAAATTTAAGTTACTTTGACTACCTGAATTACCTCGAATTCTTGACAACAAGCTCTCAGCTACAAAAATAAAAGACAATCAATTTTAGCACACAAATACAAAAATATTTTCTTACCTTGAGCAATGATAACTTTTGTAGCACCAAATTTGAGCCATTCTGACTATTTGAATTTACCAGTCACTGTTGACAACAAGCTCTTAGCTACAAAAAGAAAGGCCAGAGTTATTTGTGCATATTTAGCTAACAAATATGGAATTACGTACTTACCTCAGCTTTCCTCGATAGTAGCTTTCTTAGCATTAATACTACGGCATTCTGAATACCAATGACTCTTGACAACCAACAATCGGCACTCCGTATCCCCCCAAAACGGAGAAGTTTTGAAATTAAGTCTGGAAAAGGGTCTTCAATGCCATAGTAACTGGTCAAATCAACTTTTTGTTTCTTGAAAAGCAAGCGTTTTTCGCAGGAATTTTCTCACACTTTGGAGCTTAAGTATAAAGTAAGGCTTGCTTAATGCTCTAGTTTCAGAATAAACTGTTTTATGGAGAAAAAGTTTCCCGCACGCGCGTTTAAAGGGCATACGTACCATCCATACATACATATAGATAACATATACCCGATTTTGCATTATTCATCCCTAATTGGCGAGCGAACGAAGCGAGCGAGACAGTATTAGGGGTTAATAATACTGTCTCACATATATATATATATATATATTATCGCTTCGCTCGCTCGCCAACTAGTGATGTGCTTGAGCACAAATGGCGAGCGAGCCTTAAACTACACTATTGTCAAATGATTGATTTTATCAACACTCAAGCTACTAAAATAAGTCGAGTTTATAAATTACGTATGCGGTAAAGGGGGTTCAATGCCATAGTAACCGCTCCTGCAACTGTTTAAATTGAAAAAGAAGCAACAAAATCAAATCACGTTATTTAAAGTTTTCTTTGTGATATTCTTAATAGTAGTTGTAACGCACAATACTTTCACACAACTGAACATACCTACGCAAGACTTACCTTCGTGGTTCATCTAGTGGACAATGAATTTTCAATTAAAAGCTGTTGAGTAGGGCTTATAACTGTGACAAATAGCGTATTAACTTACCACTGCCACTAACTCGAATAGAAATGGAGCTCCCATAAGTTTTTGAGTTTTAACTGCACCCGCAAAACAATTCAAAGCGGTAAACAATTCAATTTCTAAGGTGATGCGGGTAATGGTCGCTAAACCGGAGGATTCTGTTTAGTGAAGTTTGGGACGGGGTCGAACGCGGAGCGAACACAAAAATACGGAGGGTCAAAGTACAAAATGACATACGTACTTCCAAACATAAACAAACATACCCTATTTTCAATTGTGTTACCCCTGTAAGTGTCTCGCAAGCTACGCTCGTTCGCCAATTATCAAGTTCTGACCCTTCATAAAAACTAGATTTGACACTTTCTCACCTAAAGGGGTAGTTTTTTTCACACTTTTCCTTAGCATTTTTCCAGATTCCTTGAGGTGACAAAGTGTCAATCTAGTGAACACATTATACAAAAAAATGTTTTGAAGTGGAGTGGACTAGGAGGATTATTTGTACAAATGCGTAATGGAAAAAATGTGCTAATAGCGTTTGCAAAGCTTCTATAAAAAGTGAGCGATCACGCTTAGACATTTAGTTCCCGATATTTGGTTGGTGGTGAAGGAACCTATATTTTGGTTGCTGGTGAAGGAACTCAAAAGTTGCTCTATGAAAATGAGCTTTGGTTTAGTGATTTTAGTGGCTGTTTTAGTGGCCATCACAGGTAACCAACTTCATACTTGAACGTAATTATGTATGTAACTATCTATTAATGATACTTATTAATTATTATTACTTTATTGATTATTACTACCTATTACTACTTCAACTTTTATTATTATTAACTTTTAGTACATTAACTATTATCATTATTAACTTTTAGTACATTAACTTTTATTATTATTAACTTTTAGTACATTAACTTTTACTATTATTCATTGTTATTATTATTAACTTTATTATTATTAACTTTTAGTATAATTAACTATACTATTACTAAATTATTATGGTGAACTTTTTATCATTAATATTATATTGTTTCCTTTTATTAACTTTTACTGTATTATTCCTTTATTTATTATTATTGATGTTATTACTGTCAACAAACCAACATTTTGTTAACAGCTGCAATTATTGGCCAGCCAGACACTTTCAGGGCGAAACGGATGATATTTCACGGTAACGCATTCCCGTGTATCGAGCGTGCAAGTACAATAAACCTCCCTCTGTTGCTTTTTTTTCACGAGGGGCTTAATCACGTCAATAAGGTAGTGTCTTCCGTGCTCTCCGTGTTACCAGTTCCCAGGGGTTATAAATCAAGCGAGTCTAAGCCACCTATTTATTTCACTTTGGTCTTCATTTTTCCTAACACCAATAGCTCGCTTATGTGTGTATTTCATTATAAAGCACAGATAGTTTAGGATAGCTAGCGAAGCGAGCGAACTCTACCGAGATTTGGACATAATTACTCGTAATACTGAAGACCTGGTTTGCAATGTCCAGAGCGTCGTGGCCGAGGGCTGACCTGTAGGATTCCCTAAACGTGGTAGTTCAAGCAGAATGTGCAACGCCTTACTATTTTAGAACAGCGGTAGTTCCTAACAATGCATAGTAAAGTGGTCCCCTAACTGAGTGCAAACATAGTGACCATTATTTGTCCTTGCCTGACAACACAAAATACACTAGGTGACTATCCCACAATGACTTTTAAGCCTTGGAAAGCATTTTATTCTTGGGGCTTATCCCAACGATAGGACTTCCGTTACTTTCATAGAGGCTATATTGACCGCGCGTACATCTGACCAATCGTACATCTGACCACTCGTACATCTGACCACACGTACGTCTGACAACTCGTACGTCTGATCACTCTTATATCAGACCACTCAACTTTAACAATACAGCCCATAGCTAACTATAAGAGCCGTGTTAATTGCCAGATCACTCAGACTTTAGGTGTTTTGCTAAATAATATGTATGTACGGTACGTCGGACCTCGTTGTTGCTACAAATACCGCTGGAGTCAGCAAGTTCAATTCGGGTGACTACTTAGTGGATTAGGATCTTCCCTACAACGTGTAGTGCGGCCACAAAAAGACTGATTTTATCTTTTGAAGCAATTCTGGCATATTCAATTAATGATTTTATTTCTTTTTATCAATAATTAAATGTTTCATTAACAGACCAAAGATAAACTAACTGTAACCCTCTGGGCAAGCGCTTCAGGATTAATTCTAGATACCTGCCTGCTGACATTCCTTTGTATTATGGAATTATTACTATCTACATTTTCAGTAATCTTGAGTCTGCTTACTGGGTATATGGAGATGGATCAATAACCTAAGTAGTAACTGGAAATAGTTTTAACTAGTATATAAGTGAAAGTACTTTGAATAGATTATATTGAAATCCTTGGTTAGTTACGGGTACTTATGTGTTCTTAGCATCAGATGGTGCTGTAGAATTTCTTGATTTTCCTGATGGAAAATTCGTTAAAGTGAATGAGCCGACCTCATTCTATTGTGCTGTTATCAGTGTTAACAATAACACTGGACTATTGTGGCAGAAAGCAAACGCAACATTGCCTCATGTATCAAGGACAAGTATCGTGCAAAGTGTGGTTCCTCTGAAAAATGGCAATTTCTATGTAAGTTCAACATTATAACCGTAGCGATTAAATCTGTTTAAACATAGGCAGCGTATACTTTTTGCAGTCTATAATTTTTGCAGTCTATAGCAAACAAATAATTGGCAGGAAAAGGAGCAACAACAAAAAATAAATCAACAAAAACAACAAAAACAACAACAGATTAAGAGTCATACACCACAGTAATCAGAAGACATGAAAAAAATATATCAAAGACAACTATTGTTAAATAATAATCTAAAATAGCATAATAAGCTAATGTGTTTATATTACTTAGATATCAAGCAGACTTCGTGTCAAAAATGTTGAATTATACGATGAAGGATATTATTATTGTATAACAACTGATGTGACTGGATCATCAAAACTGGCTCAGCTAGTTGTTGGAGGTAAGTAAAATTTGAAGTGCAAAAAAAAAAAATTAGCTTGTAAGCAAGAACTTCAATAACAGCATTGTGTACTTCAATAAATCATGAAGTATTGTTGTATTGCTACTAGCTAGAGTTTTACATGATATAAATTACAAATTTAATGCAATAACAGGCAGAAATGTTGAACCCCACCTGGTATTTGTAAGGTAAATTGAATGAGAGACTTTTATTGTCAATTGAATTTCCAAATTTTACATAACAAGCACTTTTACAAAATATGAGAGGAATGTCTATGTACTCAACTATTCTTAAATGTGTTTTATGCTATCAATGTTGGTCTAAAAAACCTCATTTTGTAAATACCACAGAGCAAATTTCTTATACTTGCTACTTAGATTAGAAAATTTGTGACCCGCTATGAGAAAACCGACCACTTGTAAAATTAATTCAAAATTGCGTGCGGGTACTGAAAGTCAAAAAGTCCGATTTTTTTCAATTTTTTTTTCTTTCATTTTCTTAAACAAATGCCTTGGATCTATCTATCTACCAAATTTTAGTTCAATTGGACGGACTTTTAAGGCACAAAACTTCAAAGCAAAAACTGACTCTATTTACCGCGAGTCCGTGTACGGAGTCCTGTGGAATAATTCCCGCTGGTTACTATAGATACTCCCGCGCCCGGCATGCAGAACTTGACATTGACTGAAAGATAAGAGCTCTTACCTTTTTTGGGAATGGACAGCGACCTTGTGAATGCTGGGACTGAAGGTATTCTCGACCTGATCGCTGTGTGCTAGGCTGATATTTCCGACTCGAATAGGAAGTAAGGTAGAGCTTATAGCCATACAGGACAAACTTTTACTCTCTTACATTTACTCTCATTCTAAACCCTTCTGCTTACCTAGAACACCGCTGTGTACTCGTTCTCCTCCCTGGTAGCTAGCTATGCAAACAAACTTGGCTTAATCCACGTGTCAATAATTTACCGGTAAAAATGCTGAGCTGTAGTAACACGGACCGTATGCGGACGGCTCCAATTTTCAATTACAGCATTAAAACTCAATATATCGTTGGACGGTATATCAAAACACCTCGAAGCGTTTTAGGCCGTATCTTCTCCGTGAGCAACGGAATGTTCAAAATGAGGTATCACCGCGCTCAGCATAAAATTCTCTCTTGTTTAAGACTAAAATCTCAATTTTCAATTTTTTTCACAAGTGGTTGGTTTTCTCATAGCTGGTCACATTTGATACTGCTGTACGACAATAGCAAAAGTTGTGGATGTAAATTGATTATTTACATTGCCTACAATTATTATAATATAGTAGGCAACAACCACAATCAAGAGGATGTATAAACTAGAAGTTAATTATATACATCATCTTATGCTGATTAAGACAAGTTACTATTAATACCCTCATGTATACGGAATAAAATATGTTATAATAAAGTAGCAAATTATGAACTGTAATAAATGGAGCTTTGAGAGTCCATGTAAATACATAGTCATTTCAGTTTTGACCATATGAGATGTTAATTTACATATTTAGAAAGACCAAAGGTCAGGTTATTTGTCAATGGCATGAATAATGGATTGTTAAAAGAGAAAGTGATTAGGGCACCACTGAATTCCAGTGTTACTCTTGAATGCAGTGACCAAGGATTTTTACATTGGATATACCGTGCTGACATGCTAATATACTATGAAGATGAACTAACAATGCCTTCAAGACTACCAGACAATGCTCAAGTAGATCCAATTCATTCAAATAAAATTCATGTAGAAGTTACAGAAGATAGTGCTGGGTTTTATTCTTGTCAGTATGTTGAAGAAGATGATCTAAATATATTGCTAGCTCCAGGTAATATTGAAAGTTTAAATTAACCTACCTAGATGTACCAGCATGGTCTGAGACGAGCTATACTCTCACTTATTCTTTACATAATGATTTAAAACATATGTAACCTCTGGTCATACTGTTTACTCTAGCCTGCAATGTTATATGAAGGCTATAAGAATGCCATTATCAGAAACTTTTTTTAAATCTATTGTAAAAAATCAGCAAGAATGTTGATGAATTTCAATATTATTTATTTCTAAAGGAATAAAACCATAAATGCTAAATCTCAATATTATAATTATTTTTTGTTGTAATTTAACTTCAAGCAAGAAATCAACAGACCACACACGGCAACACGTGATACACAAAACAAGTGATGTAATAATGACGTAATAGGTAAATCTACTAATTATAATAGGAAGTTCAAGTATGACAAAATTCTTGTTCCAACACTCCCACTTAATTAGTAGAGTTCATCAATGCAATTCTTTGATTCCCATGCATGCACGAAGTTTTTCAAACTGCACACGAGGGATGGGCTTAGTTAGCAGATCAGCTACCATTTCATTTGTTGGGCAATATGTGATATCAATGATGCCTTCTTCATTTGCTTTTCGAACAAAGTGGAAACGGATGTCTATATGTTTTGTACAGCATAAGCCAAAAGTGTTCGAACTGAAGAATGACGAACAACTGGAGCAAACGTCTCGACAAAATCAATCCCATATCGTTGTGAGTATCCTTTTGCAACCAGTCTACTTTTGAAGCGATCAATTTTACCTTCACCATCATATTTCACCTTGTATACCCATTTGCAGCCTATTACTGATTTTCCTTCCGGAAGTTTTACTAGATCCCAGGTGTGATTCTCAATAAGAGAATAATACTCCAAGTCTGTTGCATGTTTCCATTCCTCTGCTTGTAGACTTTTACTAGCTTCATCAAAGTTTTCTGGCTCTACAATTTCATGCACAGTGTAAGCACAATGGGTTCTGGTTGTGGAAGAATCAATACCTTCAACATTCACTGCAGCCTCTAACCTTTCAGGAAAACCATAGTAGTCTGGAGGTCTGACAGTTCGCTGAGACCTTCGTGGAGCACTCAAGGATTCAGTTTCTGGCACTGGCTCAACTTCAGCTGATTCTTCCTCATAATCAAAAGACATTTCACTCGAGCTCCAAGATGCGTCACTGTTTCGACTAGAAAATCTGAAATCAAATTCATTGAAGGAAACGTCTCTCCTTGTGATGACTTTCTCTGTACTTGAATCCATCAGTCTGTACCCTCTAGGATTCTTGCTGTAAACCACAAAGCACATTCTTCGAGCCTTCTTATCAAGTTTTCTTCTTTCTGCACTTGGAATATGGCAGTACGCTGCACACCCGAATACTCTGAGGTGAGAAACATCTGGTTTGTGTCCATACCACTTTTCAAATGGAGTAAAATGGTCTTCATTTGCACTATTTGTGACACGATTGCGAATATAAACAGCAGTCGCTACTGCCTCAGCCCACAATTTGTTTGGTAGTTTCGAATGTGATAGCATAGACCTAGCAGATTCTACTATAGTGCGATTAAGTCTTTCTGCAACACCATTCTGCTGAGGTGAGTGAGGTACAGTTAGTTGATGTTCAATTCCCTTTGAAGTGAGATAGCTTTGAAAGTCCTTGGACATATACTCACCTCCGTTGTCAGTCCTGAGTTTAGCAATATTAGCATCACACTCACTGGACATCATCACCTCAAAAAGCTTAAATTTCTCAAACACTTCAGCTTTGCTCTTGATAAAGTAAATGGAGATAAACCTTGTAAAATCGTCAACAAACGTGACAAAATAACGACTTCCTCCAACTGACTCCACTTGTAATGGGCCGCATACATCACTGTGAACTAGTCCCAACTTCCTTCTTGATTGGTGATATGTGAGTGACTTGAATGGCTTGCGCTGCATCTTCCCTTCTACACACCCTTCACAGAATGATAATTTTGCAGACTCTGGTAACTTGATGCCACAAGCAAGTTCTTGATCCACGAGGACACGAAGTTGTTGAAAATTTAGATGGCCCAACCGTTGATGCCACAAATCAATATTTGACTTATTTTCAGACACTATCGATGCACTCTCCTCTGTCATAATGACCTTGCATTTCAACTGGTACAACTTCCCATATGCATAACCAATTCCTTTCAAACCACCATTAGGACCACTTATCCAGCATTTCATTTGCCCAAATTTCACGGTGTTTCCTTTCTTTGCGGCTGCTCTTACAGAAAACAGATTACATGCTAACTGAGGAACATGCAATACATCAAACATAGTAGCTCGTTTTGCCTGACTAACTTTGAAAAGCATGTCCAATCGAACATTTCCAACTCCCACTGCCTCGACAACTCTTCCATCGCCAACGCTTACCTTTTCATGGACAGAAAATGGTTGATAATTTGTAAAATAGTCTCTTCTGTAAGTCATATGGCTAGACGCGCCCGAGTCCACTAGCCATTTCTCCTCATCCATTATGTCCGATACAGGAAACGTTCCTTCTGCTTCAGACTCAATTTCTTCTTCCATGATCTTTGCTCGATGCTGAGATTTTTTTCGTTTTGGACAAAATCTCTGAATGTGTCCTACTTCATCACAACTCCAACATTTGGGAGGTTTCCACTTCTGTGCTCCCACTAGTGCTGAGTTCTGTCCTACCTCAGCCTTGACTTCTTGAACCTTGATCTTTCTTTCTTGATGAAGCAATTGCTGCTGAACAAAGTCAAGTGATAAATCATCCACACGTGCCTCAAGGGCAGTAACAACGGAGGCAAATGGTGAAGGCAAGCTTCCAAGAAGTGTGACCACTTGATCTTCTTCTGAAATAGGTGATCCGATTGAACTAAGTTTGTCCGTCAATTCTTTCATTTCCTTAATATGCGTTTCAATGGAAGAATCTTCACTCATTTCCTTTCGAAAATATTTCTTCTTCAGGAAGAGCTTGTTTGCCAGTGTTTCTCTTTCGAAATGTTTCTTGAGAGCATCCCAAGCTTCTTTTGGTTCTTCACAGGAGGTTATCAGATACAGCTGTGAGGCACTTATTGCCATAGCTAAAATAGAAAATGCCTTCTGAGACTCACTCTTGAACTTCAACCATTGCTCCTCCGTTGCATGTTCTGCTAGCGTAGCAGATCCTTCAATATATTTCCACAATCCTTTTCCCAACAGTAAATGCTTTACCTGAAACTTCCAAGTAATCCAATTGGATCCATCCGATTTATCCACGGTCCACTTGTCCTCCATTTTTCCACAATGCACAATTTTCCAGTGCCAGAAGATTGCCAGGAACTGACTGACCTTTCTAAATAATCCACACCGGAGTCCACTCTGAATCCGATAACTCAACGAACACAGTTATTCGCAATCGTTCTACACTAACTGCCACACGCGCCAAACTCGTTAGCTATTATGACCTGCTCCAGGCTACCGTATCTTTGAACGTACGTCCTGGGCCCATAACCTGTTGTAATTTAACTTCAAGCAAGAAATCAACAGACCACACACGGCAACACGTGATACACAAAACAAGTGATGTAATAATGACGTAATAGGTAAATCTACTAATTATAATAGGAAGTTCAAGTATGACAAAATTCTTGTTCCAACATTTTTTATACAGTTTGTTCCAATTGTATGGAGTCTGTATTATGAGTCCAACTGGACAAAGTGAACATTATTTTTTTTCTATCATTATTTTGTATTCTAGCTATAGATAAAGTGAAAATAACTGAATGGAATGAAATAGAATTCAAAAATTTATCCTATACTGCTTTGTTTGGACAATTTTTTTTCACATCAGAGACTGAGATATCATGGTACATTAACAATAGCTTCATTGATCCTGATAATTCATATTACAAGTTGGAAACTGATGGTCTTAATTCACTCTTAAGGTGGGCTGTCAATCAGCCCAAGAGCAATGGCTGGTACTCATTAAAACATGAATTACTGGATTTGAATGACTCATTTTATGTTGGTATGTTGAAAATAATGAGTTACAACTAACATAAATACAACACTGGTGTTTGTATAATATCTCAATTAAATCATTACATTTCAGTAAATTGTTTGCAGTGTCTAAATGATGATGGCTCTCTGAACTATATGATGAAGATAGAAGTGACTGCTACCTATAAATTTACCCTTCCATAGTTGTTCCATAGTTATTAGACTAATTGCTTGATTAATTTGATTGTATTTATTTACTACTTTAATAGTGGAAGAAGGCACTCCATATTACTCCCCACAAAATTATTCAGGACTTCGATACAATAAAGGCCCCAATTCTGGAACCGGATATTTAATTAGATCATATATTGCTCAGCAAATCAAAGAGAATCGTCACATAGTCATACCGGTTATTGTTCTTATAGTCTTAGGAGGAGTGTCTTGTCACATCCTTCAAGTAGTAGTTGTGTTATTGTACAAGAAATATTATAGAAACAAAATGGGTCGGAAGCCTGGGAAGAAGCCAACAAAATTTACCAGGTATTAATTCAAGTAGCTAGAAACTATATTATCTAGTAGGTAAATTATATATTATTAACCTTAAAACAATGATTGTCTCTCTGTTAGTCTCTATTCTCTTTCTTTTCTATTGCTTCCCCTACTGCTCATTCTGTCACTGCTCTGGCCTGTATGAGGCTGGTGATGCAATTCATATGGTGTAGGCAAGCATTTAAATTAACAGAACAAGTGATTGCTGTGCAAGTAAACTGAGTGCGGTAAAGGGGATTCAATGCCATAGTAACCGATCCCCGCAACTGTTTGAATTGAAAAATAAGCAACAAAATCAAGTCACGTTATATAAATTTTTCTTTGTGATATTCTTAATAGTAGTTGTAACGCACTATACTTTCACACAACTGAACATACCTGCGCAAGACTTACCTCTATGTTGCACAACTAACAAATTGTCCTTGTGTAAATTATTATATAGATTGCTATTTGGCCTATAGATTAACACTAGCTAAATCCAAAATATATTATTTAGAAGTTCAATTAACCAGTTCACTTCATATTATAATTTTCTAACAATTATAATATATCAAATAACTTGTTGTGGTGTCCTGGTTTAAATTACCCGATGTGATATTCTTGTTTATGTAGAGCCCATCGACGAGTGGCACCAATGCCAACAGTAAAGCCAGTTGTAACTGCATGTGCCATTAATGAACATGTAGTAATTAATATGGAATAACTTTTTAATGTTAGTTTAAATTAAAATTTAATTAATTAAGTGAAGAACTGAATTTTTAGACACTTAGCTAACTATATCAATCTGCATTACACATGTATCAATGGAGGCCCATGATAACGACACGCATGAAATTGACAATTATGTGCTCTCATATTTAGTACCTTAAGTGAAGTCAAAAGTATTAATAAATACAACAGAATACAACTTATCACCTTGGTGCCATAAAAAGTAAACAAAATGTGTTGAGTTCAAATGGACTCGCTATTCACTTTACCAGCTTTTTCTTTATATCAATGGTAATGTTCAGCACTGCAAAATGACTGCCTTTAGAGATATTGCTGCAAAATAGAAATTTTAAGCTATTACGTGAGCTTTAAACCTAGTTTGTGAAACCGTCTTCTAGGAGTACACAGTATTCAACAAGTATGGTGGACAGCATCTAGATGACCGGTGTCGATGCAGTACACTCAGACACACACACTACTGATACTCACAGTGTTGTTGTCTTAAACCCTATAGGTTACTTGCATGAGCAAAGCTCCTGACAAATTGTTGAAGTGCTCTCCACTCGCTCATTCACTTCTGGTGACTAATCTTCTCTAGCAAGAAGCTTGTATAGGCACGTACATAGTTGTGAAAAGGAGTATTTCATTTTGATGGACAAAGAGTTTCAAGGATGTTGCCGAAACATTTAAAAGCAAAGAGGAAAATGTTAGGTAAAGCAGGAGAAAGCTGTTGTTTTGAAATCCAATGTATTATAAATAATTTATTGTACTCAAGTACAGCATATGGATTACAATTCACTCTCACACTTGTATTTCACTCACTGAAAATACTTACATATGCTCATAAAAAATCTCCCCATGTTGCATGCTAACTTGTGCAATAAATTTGTATTATATATTATATTATATACATATATATTATATAATATATATATATATTATAATAATATATATATATATTTATTGCAGCTTTGATATTTTTACTTGAATATTTCCGCATCACGCGAGCGTTCTGTATTCTCCCATATTGTACGGTTTATATTGTACGCTCGTTGTAGCGCGCGCGTAGCGAGTAAAATCAATGAAAATTGTATTGTAACCGGTTGAGAAAAATTTCAAAGAAGCAATAAATCACTTATCACACTCATCGTACAATATGGGAATGATATTTTACTCTCACGCCACATTTTTACTCGCCTTTGGCTCGTGAAAATATTTTGCGTGCTCGTAAAATATTTTCCCATATTGTATTCTGACTCGTGCTATAAGTATTATATATAGTTTGGGCCCAGCCAAATAAACTGTGAACTGTCGTGAACACACCATACACCACACTCCATTTGCACCTACACACAGTCATATATCTTTCTCATGCAATTAGCGTTCTTTCTCACTCCCCCTACCAAGACCCTGTGTTTGCCTTCATGGCACTATCTGATTGGTCGACATGAAATCCTCCCCTCATTTACCCTTCTTCTATGTATGTTTCACTCACACACACTATATACATAGTTAGGTTCAGTTTTTGTCCATTTCTGTGTACACTGTCAACCTCAGTCTGTTGTGTAATCATTATCTATCTCTTTCTTTTTTGTGCTTGAATCCTGTAAATCTTCTTTCTTTATTTCTTTTTGTGAAAGACTTCTTGTCTTCAGCTACTTCTTTTTTGTCCTTGTAGTCTTCTTGATGTGTGTTTCTTAATTATAACCTTTGTGTCATAGTTAAGAACTTTATTCTTTGGTAGTTAATTTCCGAGGGTTCGACTAACAGTCAGAGTTACGCCTGACTGATCCAAGGAAATATCACTCGCCCACATAGACCAGGTGAATCGAGAATCTTTGACGTGGTAATCCATCACCCCCAATCATATATGGACCTATATAATAAAAATATATTCCTATTACTACTGTATTATGTATCTAAGCTGAATCAATAATGTGTTAAGGATAATAATGATAATTGTAAATTAGTCAAAATTACTGACTTATAGAAGACTAAATTGCTATATTATACATGCTGAAAGTAAATTGCAAGTTTCCTCATTACTCTGTTAGTGTGGATATCTGCTTTGTAATTATGTGTAAGTTATGCTCCACACAGAGTTGATGTCTCACTGCATAGCAAACATGCTCCTTGTATAATATCTTCTAATCTCTGCTACACCTACATAACAAATGAAAACAAAATAAACAAACAGAAATAGTTCCTAATAGAACTGATTAGTCTCTATGGGAACTTATTCTAGCCTTCCTTAGCCAGAAGGTCAAGAAACTCTTGGGAACTCTAATCTCCCACACACACACACACACACACACCCTCTCCCCATTCTTATCGATATCCATTAAAAAATTAAGCTTTGATTAGATTTTGATTGTAAACTAGCGTGCAATATGTCCAAGCACAATAAGATACTAGATAATAAAGCACATCAAATTTTAACTCTATAACAGATTGTGATGCTAGGCAATGAAGTCCTGGACCAAATACAGGTTATAATGAACTTATAAACATTGTTAGATTCACTTAAAGTACATATTTAGTTGTTCAACTGTGTGAGGGAACCGGGTCAGTCAGGGTTAACTGAAGGCCACAGGATCGAAGCTAATCAGGATTAACTGAATACTTGAGAGTAAGCTGCCACCAGAGTTGCTGGGGCTGCCCAATCACCTGGAGGGTTAACTCTTAAGGTATGTAAAGAGTTCAATCTTTAAACAAGGCAGAAAATACAACAATTGAAATGATATGAGCAAAAACTGTTGTATATAACTAGAGGTATAGGAATGTAATACAAGATGGGAAGAAGGTATTTGAATAAATGTACACAAATGCAAAGTTTGAATATAATTAGAAATAAGATAAAATAAAAATGGGAAAATACACTGAGAAACAATACCATAATGTAAAATATAAACTGGTAAACACAATTAGAAATAAGAATAATATGACACTGTGTAATAGTTCAATTCAGTTCTAATAATGTAGTGACTGTATCACTACAAACTGATCACATCACTACAATCTATTCATATCTAATAGTAGATTAAGTGAGATAAGATGGAACAACACTAACAAAATGTAGTTTTTAATATGTGATCTTTCACTTTCAAGACCCTAGATTCAATACAGTATGTTTAGAACTACATGACATAATCTCAGTTTAAATAAGACCTTTAACCCTTTCGTTCCGGATCCCGCTTTAAAGCGGGGTGAGACCGGTTGGTTTCTCCGAATTTTAAAAAATAGTTACTTTATAGCTAGAACGTTCAGATTGCATACACAGGTGCCCAATGCATTGGAGAAGCATCTAAAATAGCTTTCAGCCAGGACTGCTTCGACAGTACCTCACAGCAGTTGCTTTTATTTCTTCCTCGGCAAAAAAAAAAAACATCGGTTCTCCGTCGAATTAAAAAAAAAGTTACCTTCTTCACAGCAGCTTCATTTATGGATCCAGTCATCTCCAGAGCTTTGTAGAAGCAGCAAAAAATTGCTTGAGCTCAGTAGCCTTCCATAACACATTGAAACAACCGCTTCTTTGCCGACCAAGACTTTGCGGTTTGACTTACTGTCTTCTCCATTTTTTATAAAATCGCCAGTTCAACTGGGGACCTCCCTATTACGTACAGTCTTAGGTAATGCTTATTACATCATAGGAAAAAAGTGAGCGTGTCGTGTGACCCCGGTAACTATGCAAAAAAAAAATTTTTTCAAAGTCATTTTTTTGAAGATGGCGTCTAGAAGTTACAATGCGGTGCAAGTTTTAGACTTGCTTGATGCTGACTCTAGCGACTCAGGATCAAGCGGAGAGAAGGGAGACGACATCTAGGGCTATAGGAGGCCCTGTATATCAGGGTTGGTGGACCAGACCCCGTCAACTCTGATACTGAAAATGGGAGTCAAGAAGATGATCGAGGTAAGCTTGTCTTTCTCTTGTCTTTCTCTTGAAAAATAGCAAGCTTCTGTTGTGAAGGACTCATTTATAGCTATATTGAGATAGAGTAAACTGTTTAGCTATAATATAAATATATATTATTGAGTTTTGAGATTTGAAAGTGGCTTGTGGTTTTTTGAACAATTTCAAATTTTCAAAAAAATTTAAAATTTTTTTTACCACATATACTACTAGGACCAGATGTGAATGCAGTCACCGACCCGATTACGCAGATGAGGGGACAGGAGCAGAGTCTTCCAGTGATGAAGGAGAGGATACCGGACCTGAGTCTTCCAATGATGAAACACGAATAGGCAGCAGGTTCCAGTGATGAAGAAGAGGAAGTGGCTCCTCCTGCTCCGAGTTCTGGACGTCCTCGCAGTCGGAGAAGGCGGGAATTGAAGAACAAGAGTCGGGTGGATGAGGTAGGGGGAGAGTGGAAGAAAGATGACAACACACCCATTGATATTCCATAATCTTTTGTGTAAAGGACCACGGACTTTGATATTTGTGGCTGCTCCCCCCCCCCCTCCCCCTCCCTGAACATCCCAAAAGTTGTAATATGTATTGTTATTGTCGTTGTCGTTGTCTGTGTTTTTGTGGTGTTGTAGTGGAGCTTCACACTCGATGTATATGTGTGTGCGTGGAGTTGAAATGTTATTCTGGCACTTCCAGATCTAACCGGGGAGGGAACGAACTCGGGGGTGGGGGGGGTGGGGTCTTTTCTAATCGGGGCTACTATGCCCATGTAAGTTGAATTTCATGTATGTGTGTGTGTGTACACCAGTCAATTTATATTATACATTTATTTTTATGATCTGTATTCACCTGTATCTTCTTTTTTCTAGTGTGTGTGTGTGTGTATGTGTGTGTGTGCATTTGTGGAATGAGAGAGAGCATCCGTGGACAAACAGTATGTGGCACTTCCGTATACAACCTGGGAGGGAACTCTGGATCTTTTTGGATCGTGACTACTATGCCCATGTAAGTTGAATTTCATGTGTGTGTGTGTGTACACCAGTCAATTTATGTATAATAAAATATACATTTATTTTTATGATCTGTATTCACCTGTAGCTTCTTTTTTCTTGTGTGTGTGTGTGTATGTGTGTGCGTGCATTTGTGGAAAGAGAGAGAGAGCAACCATGAACAAACAGTATGTGGCGTTTCCGGATCCAACCTGAGAGAGAACGAACTCGGTGGTCTTTTTCGGTCTGTGACATCATCCATGCCGGGTAAGTTGAATTTCATTTTTTCAACTAACTGATATTTGGGTGTCCAGCTAGGGCTGGGGGGGGGTTATGGTACAAGAATGTCAGTGAAAAGTAATGACGGGGGAGGGGGGGGTTATGGTACAAGAATGTCAGTGAAAAGTAATGACGGGGGAAGGGGGGGTTATGGTACAAGAATGTCAGTGAAAAGTAATGACGGGGGAGGGGGGGGTTATGGTACAAGAATGTCAGTGAAAAGTAATGACGGGGGAGGGGGGGCTCAATTCAGCGAGGCCAGCAGTTATGTTACAAATGTCATTGTTGTCTTGTGTTTTTTTGGTATTGTATGGAGGTTCCGGATCCTATGGGAGGGATCGTTCAGTCTGTGACACCATCCATGCCGGGTAAGTTGAATTCCACGTGTGTGCTTGTACTGCTTTTCATTTTCAAAGTACACTTTCTCAATACATGTTTCTCTCATGTACAGTGTGGAGTATACATAGCAGGTGTTCATACAGTGGGAGGCTAGCGCTGGGTTCCCCCCTAGAATTTTGGGAGTTGAATAGAAATGAACATTTAGGAAGCATTTATTTTTAGTCTGATATTGTATCCCATTATGTTCCTATCATAACTGAGCCATTTAGTGCATAGGACCGAACACTGATCATCAGTGTGAAGTATAGACTCGTATGCAAAGATGTGCATCAAAGTAGTGTAGGTTCCAAAAAATGGGTGTGGCGAAGTACACTCGGAGCCCCACCCCAAACAAAAATCCTGTATGAAACCGCATACAATACATCATAAAGTTGCAATTATATAGGATCATGAATAATTTGTTGTTTGTATTACAAATATCTTTGTTGTTTGTGTTTTTGTGTATATGAAATTGTTTTGTAGTGGAGCTCGACGTCCGATGGCATACGTTCCTTGTTGACACTCATAGATGTCTCCTACATGATCACAATCAGCACCACACATAACAAACAACATATTTTATTGTTGAACTAATATAATATTGGTATATAATGCATCAAACAATATTATTTCTATTTTTTTTTTTTTTTTATTGATGGAAAAAGTGGATTTTTGGGGGGAAAAAAAAAATTTTTTTTGAATTATTAGTAGATGGCTTAAATATTATTCAATTTTCTCAATCAAAAAATGAGGGGAATCCCAAACTCTTGGTCTATTTAGTGATATATGGTTGCTATGGGGTTTTCCCAGCCAGCATCGAGTGAAAAAAATAAAACGGCACTGCTCTATTCCGCGGTAGAAAATTAGATTATTCCGCGCGCGTCAAAACAATTCAGGAACGAGAGGGTTAATGATGATAATAATATTCTTTAGGCGGAAACTATTTGTTTACTAATTCTGCATACTGAAACTTAATGATTCAGAGCACATTCTGACAGACATGAAGACTGGTGATTGATTTCAAATTTTCTGTTTAAAAACTGACTTTAGTTTATATGGTGAATGAAAAAGTCAAGCAGTTAGTGTAACAGAATGGACCACAAACTTTTCATAAGATTGGATACATTTATTAGTTTATTTACTACAGCAGTAGGAGAGCTGGACCTAGCTGGACAGTCTACTGATCGTCCAATATGGTCTCAAAGAGTCAACAACTCTTGGCAATGTGGAGCTGACTATCATTTATCAGTATCATGTGCCGACAATTCCGCTATTATCAAGATGCCACGATGTTACTGCATGTATTATGACAAAGAAGCTGATCAGACACAGCTGGGATATTGCCTGACTACATGCTTTAATGTCAAACGAACCCTTATTAGACTGAAAAGATATTCTGTAGCTGATGGCAACCAGTTTAACCTAGACATGTGCAGCAAAAGTGCGGGATCATTTGTGACCAATAAAGTGGGAAGGTTTTGTGGCCATTGTAAGGAGGGATTTGGGCTAGACCTCAACACTAACCGTCTATCCAAGTGCATTCCTTGCACTAACCAGAATTTCGCTGGTAACTTACTAAAGTATCTCGCCGCCACTCTCATACCAATGGGGGCATTATTTTTTATCTTGGCCACTGCAAAGATTCCTATTATTAGCAGTAAACTGAATGGTGTCGTGTTCTGTATGCAGGTTATGTTGTCCTCCATTGTTATTGAAACAATAATTAACTCTTGGTTTGACACTCGTGCTGCTACTTCCAAAGAAATTGTTGGCATAAAGGTTTTTAAATTTTTACGGCAGCTTATAAATTTGTCTTTTTACCAAGACCTCTACCCTCCAAATTGTCTTGGCCTTCAATTCAGTGTTTTACACATTGTTGCAATCGATTATGTAATAGCTTTGTTTCCTTTCTTTCTCATATTCATGTCATACATTTTAATCTAGATGTATGATAGAAATGTGATTATTCTTGTACTGGCTTGGAAGCCAGTTAAGTATATTCTAGATTACTTCTACTCCAATGATGCTCCCAAAAGCTCATTAGTAGAAGTCTTTGCATCTTTTATTACTCTATCTAGCGTGAAAATTCTGACAATTTCCCTCACACTTCTGTCCTCCATAAAAGTATACAATGAGCAAGGACAAGCACTCAACAAAAGGTACTTATATATTGATGCCAGCATTGAGTTCTGTGGACCTCAACATCTCCCCTATGCTATACTAGCTATTGCTGTAGCCTTAATTTTTGTAGTTTTTCCCATGCTACTTCAACTCCTCTATCCATGCAGATGCTTCCAAAAGATTCTCAATTGCTTAAAATGGAATTCTCATGTGCTACGAGTATTTATGGATGCATTCCAAGGGAGTTATAGGACCCAACCATACGACATGAGGTACTTCTCTGCTTTCTACTTTTTTACTAGAATCTGATTGCGTTAGCATTGCACATTCATAATTACATGGAAGTAAGCATCTACTATAATTATAATAGCCTTAAATTTGATTGCTCTAACTGTTGCCGCTGCTCAGCCCTATAGGATATCTCCACACAACTATTTGGAGGTAGTCACAATCCTGATATCGACAACACCTTGCTTAGCAATCACCCTTATGATCATCATTGTAAATTTCAACCATCGAATTAGAGGTATAGCGAGAACGGCTAACATCTTGGCATGGTCTGTTACTGGAGTGTATTGGACGGCAATTTTTCTTTGGGGATTACTGGGAGAAAATGTTCAGGTGCTGTTTAATAAGTTCATGTCCAAGTGTGGAGGTCGCTTGAATGAGGCTTTTTTGTCGAATAAGGGGTAAAAAGGACAAATCTGTGGTAGAAGAACTGGATGAGACCAGAAGTCTAATGAGAAGGCTCTAAATTATATTATCCTTGGAACATGCAAAAAAAGTGACTTACTAAACTTATGTTGTGTGGAATTTTCCATCACTGTAGTGCTGTTTTTTTTATTACTATTTGCATAATGTCAGTATTATAATTATTGTGAACTTAGTGTAGTCTAGTCAATATATGGTTTGACCCCCAAAAAATTGCTACAAAATTTTTTTTGTTAGTTTTTCGTACTATTTGATATGACGGACAACATACTAAAAATCTAATAAAATCTAACGTATGGAATGGTGTTTTTGAGGGTGTAGCTCTCTACAAGCTCATTAATATTCATGAGATATACTTAGATAGCCATATCTTTTGTTTATTTCATTTCTAATGAAGGCAATTGGTAGCATTAGATTACTTAGCTTATAAGCTTTCCAATGATATCAAACTTTTGAACTTTTTGGCAAATAATACTAACATTTCCAAAATAGCTAGACTAAGAAGTCAATTTTAGTTCATTGGCCTAGCTAATTTATACCTTTTTACAACCTTTTTTTTATCACCTAGCTTTTTCTTTACCACCTAGCTTTTTTTAACATCACATGAGCTGACACACAAGACAGTTGCTTCTTTTTTGTACAAGCACATGGTTGACTATTTGAACTTGAAAAGGCTACAAGACATTACACAATGAGTGGAAGTGCTGAATGTGAAATTTGTCCCTTGTGTAAGGAGAAATTGGAAGATGGAGCAGCTGTATGTCAAATTCGTCAAAAAGGTGCAGATGGTATTAATACTGCAAGTCTTCAGAGAGGTAACACCATTGTCATTAAGGCTGGTAGTAAAGTGCACTTGAACTGTCGTAAACATTACACAAACCCAATTGAAATAAAGACTCAACAGAGTAAAACAAAGCAACCCTTCATACCACCACTTAAAAGAAGTTCCAGAACATCCGTAGCTCCTTTCAACAGCAAGACTGATTGCTTGTTTTGTGGGATTACTGTAGTACCAGGATGTTCAGATTACAGTTGTGTAAGAACTGATACTTTTGTAAACACAATATTGGGATGCTGTGACAGTCGTTGTGAAAGGTCGCATTGAGTACTACCGTGGTGATCTGCATGCTGCAGACTGCCTGTATCACCATTCCTGTAGTGGGAATATTAGGTCTGGCCTTGATATACCCCTCCAATTTCGAGATGGTCCAGAAAAAAAGCGTAGGAAACTTGGACGACCCAGAAATCATGATCAAAATCAAGCATTTTTTAAAATGTCTCATTTCTTGGAAAATCATGATGAAGAAAAGCTTACCATTTCAGACCTCAGAGTTAAAATGAATGAGTTTTTAACTGATAAAGATTCTCATCCATATGGCAATTGTTACCTCAAAGTGAAGCTGAAGGAACAATACGGAGAATCTATTTATATAGCAGACGGTGTAGGTCTTGATGATATAGTGACAATGAGAGAAAAGACATCTCAGATACTTCAGTCGTACTTCAAATGCACCAATCAAGATGGTGATGAAGAATCACAGAAAACGGCAATCCTTGAAACCGCAGCTAGGCTCATAAAAAGTGACATCAAGATAAATGTTCCATCTAACACCAAGGAATACCCAAGTACTGATGCACCAAGACTTGATTCTGCTCTAGCCTTCACTCCTATACACTGAGTTCTTTCCTAAATTCACTGTTCACGGGGAAAGATATTCTAAGGAAGGTTGCTAGTATTGGGCAGGCTATCATTCAGGCTGTTCGCCCACGGGCTGTCCTTGCACCATTGCAAATCGGTCTTGCTGTACAGACTCATCATTTGTATCGCTCAAAGTTTATTGTGGATACACTATGTGAGATGGGATTTTGTTCATCGTATGGAGAAGTGCTACGATTTGTAAAGAATGCTGCAGATTGTGTTGCTCCAGACATGTTAGGTGAGGATATTGATATGAAAGATGCTACATTGCTGTTTGCTGCAGACAATGTTGACTAACCATTGATGGCAAAGGAACATTTCATGGGATGGGCATGATAGGTGCCATGACACCATGGCAGAGTACAAAGCGTATTGTTCCCAGGAGAAATATTATTTCAGAAGTAAATATCGTAGACAAGACAAAAGTTGAGATAATTGAGCATCGATTTTCCGGCCATGCGCTTCGTACTGTCAAATTTTAAGAGCTTCCAAAACACGTTTGTGATAGGAGAATTGAACTTTTATGGGAGCTCTCCTTCAACTTCAAACGGGCAACCCCTAACTGGCAAGGCATGATGCACACTGTTCATCGAGGTCTTTTCCTGTTTCGGGGCAAGCACCCCCAAAACAATTCAAAGCGGTAAACAATTCAATCTCTCTAAGGTGATACGGGTAATGGTCGCTAAACCGGAGGATTCTGTTTAGGAAGAGAGAGGAATTTTGAAATGATTATAGTTATGAAATTATTAATTTCTACTTATGACTCCTAAAACCTGTAGTTTTATATATCATTGGAGAGCTTATATGCTGAAGAATCTAATGTTGTCAATATATCTTGTCATAAATGCAAGAAACCAAAGTTATGGCCATATATGTATATCTCATGAATATTAATGAGCTTATGAACACATACACCCTTAATAACATCTTTCCAGTACTCAGATTTTATTAGATTTTTAGTATGTTGCACGTGATATTGAATAGGACTAAAATTCATCAAAAAACCTTTTGTAGCCATTTTTGGGGGGTTAGGGGTTTTTTTTTCATAAATTGACTGGACTAGTGTGCTCATAACAGGTTGTTTGTAAATACTAGATCATTCGATTTCACTGCTATTTAAAATCGTGAAATGTTGGGAGTGTGAAAGTGTTGTTGTTGTTGTTGTTCTTACATCATAGCATCAAGGGAATGGTGAACCGTTGGCAGAATCATTAATTTCACTAGGCATTCATGATAATCCATGCAGATTGGTAACCCCAAAGTATTTGGAACAAAAAGACCAGAGATTCAAATGCCAAGATACAAGCTGTTCACAAAATGTAGAGTGTTTATCAAAGACAAAAAAAATTCCACCAATGAAATGGAAGGAAAATTATTATAATTTGTCGGAATTGTAAGAAAAACTAGCTTTTTTTCCTTAGGCCACAATATGAATATGTAGCAGGTGCATTTACCGGTGCTATTTCAGACGCTGCTTGGTTTGCAATGGTAATTAACAACCAAATCCATTGAATACATATCTGCAATGCCGAAGAAACAGATACAGCTTATGGCTACATGAATCAATAACTGAATGCAGACAGGTATAGATTGTAATGCATATACAATTGGGCTATTTCTCTCAAGTGTCCAGATCAAGGATGTGCTTGTGCAAAAACAGTGCTTAAGAAATTATGAATATTAAATGTCTGCACGACCCATCACAAAATGACATAGAATTAAAAAGATCATCTCAAGCAAACGTTGCACAAGTAATTCAAACCTTATACGTAGTCACTTAAGGTTAGTAAACTACATGCACCAGGCACTCTAGCCAACATTTCTCTAATAATTGATAACTAAGAACTTGGTTAGCAAGCATTTCTTAGACCATAGGGCATCGAGAAAAATGCCTGTGGCTTTGATCTACCCTCCCAAGTTGAACATTACGTCTCTTTCTACAACCATCAACTGAAAGCAGAAGAGCAACTTTACAATGGCTAGGCCGTATAAGGAAGACTATCAGGTACAGAACTAAATTCAAAATGTTAAAGTGTATTAGAGACAAGAGTAACTTCCCTCAGATGTATCTCCAGCTGTACTACAAAGTGATGTGGCTGCACAAAATAAATGGGCATGAGTGATGAAGACAACTCAAAATTGACCAGTGTGATACTTGCAGTGAAACAGACAGAGATATAGATTGACAGACACATACCATCATATAATTTTTTCAGACACAGATATTGTTGATTTCTCCACAATGCAAGCTATAATGATTTCCTCTAACAACTGAAACAGTGCACAGTTCAAGATTTAGATAATACTTTTTTATGCAGTTAGCTACTGGTTTATCATTAAAATCCTGAAGGCTATCAATTACCGCTATATTATCTGGTTCTAGTTTAACCCTTTCGTTCCCAATCCCGCTTTAAAGCGGGTGACGACCGGTTGGCTTCTCCGAATTTTAAAAAATAGTTACTTTATAGCTAAAACCTTCAGATTGCATACACATGTGCCCAATGCATTGGAGAAGCATCTAAAATAGCTTTCAGCCAGTGCTTCGACAGTACCTCACAGCAGTTGCGTTTATTTCTTCCTCGGCAAAAAAAAAAACATCGGTTCTCCGTCGAATTTTTTTAAAAGTTACCTTCTTCACAGCAGCTTCATTTAAGGATCCAGTCATCTCCAGAGCTTTGTAGAAGCAGCGAAAAATTGCTTGAGCTCAGTAGCCCTCCATAACACATTGAAACAACCGCTTCTTTGCCGACCAAGACTTTGCGGTTTGACTTACTGTCTTCTCCATTTTTTATAATATCGCCAGTTCAACTGGAGGCCTCCCTATTACGTACAGTCTTAGGTAATGCTTATTACATCATAGGAAAAAAGTGAGCGTGTCATGTGACCCTGGTAACTATGCAAAAAAAATTTTTTTCAAAGTCATTTTTTGGAAGATGGCGTCTAGAAGTTACAATGCGGTGCAAGTTTTAGACTTGCTTGATGCTCACTCTAGCGACTCAGGATCAAGCGGAGAGAAGGGAGACGACATCTAGGGCTATAGGAGGCCCTGTATCAGGGTTGGTGGACCAGAACCCGTCAACTCTGATACTGAAAATGGGAGTCAAGAAGATGATCGAGGTAAGCTTGTCTTTCTCTTGTCTTTCTCTTGAAAAATAGCAAGCTTCTGTTGTGGAAAGGACTTATTTATAGCTATATTGAGATAGAGTAAGCTGTTTAGCTATAATATATGTGAGTGGGTCTAGGAAAAGGGACCTTATGGCGCAAATAAAAAAAATTTGAGTGTTTTATACTAATAAAAAGATACAATTTATCTCAACTTAGTGCTAAAATACTGGAGGGTAAAACCTTCGACACGCAGAGAAACTGGCAGTTGAACTGGGCCCTATTCAGCAAAGCAATCGAACTAGAAGTCGAGAAAACATAAATTGAATTTCCACTTCCGGTATAATTAACGTTTCCGTATACTTAACGGCGTACTCCGCATACGCAATTAAATCGTACAGCCGCTTTTTCGGCGACTAACGAAGTTTGCGTAGAGTTCTTTTTAACTTTCAGAGCGTCTCACGACCTGTCTTGTTGGAATCCTTGGCTGCTCTATTCGCTGTAGCGGTAAACTTAAAGCCAAAGGTAAGCTGTAGAGTGCATGCAGTAGTCTCAAAGCTATGCCGTTTTTTTAGCTGCTAGTTTGAAACTCCGCCCATTCCCCGTTTATTGTACTTCGAGAATGAGAGAGAATAAAAAGTAGCTTGTCTTTTCACGGCACGCTTGGGGTCTTTTAAGTCGTTTTGACATGCGAAATTTGGCATAGACGTAGAGTAAGGGTCACTAAGACTAATTCTGCAAAAAACAAAAATAGGAGAAAGAAAGAATTTTTCCGATGACTTACTTCTGGAGCCTATATCTCAATTTCAATTTTGGCGCCGTAAGGTCCCTTATCCCAGACCCGCTCACATATATATATTTCATTGAGTTTTGAGATTTGAAAGTGGCTTGTGGTTTTTTGAACAAATTCAAATTTTCAAAAAAAATAAAAATTTTTTTTACCACATATACTACTAAAACCAGATGTGAATGCAGTCACTAGTGGTGGGCGATACCGGATTTATGTTTTCGATATCGATACCAAGTACTTTCGAACCTGGTAACCTATATCGATACCACGCATGCGCACTAATTAATTAAATTATTTTTTGAATTTAGATGAATTGTCAAAAAAATGATTTGGAAGAGTATTACATGTAAGCAAAGCAACTACTACGGATGAAAAAGTTCGCTATTTTGATTATTTATTTCTATTCAGCTCTGGAAGGAACCGCTAGAGATTAACCACATTAAATTAACCACATTAAATTAACCACATTAAATTAACCACATTAAATTAACCACATTAAATTAACCACATTAAATTAACCACCTTTACCAAGTGTTAATGTTGGCCACAATGAGATGAGTAAAGGTCGATATAGTAATATTTGGTATCGAAGTCTGTTCGATACCACTCTGGTATCGATACCTGACACTTTCCTCTGGAAGTATCGAAGTATCGATACCAACTACTCGGTATCGCCCACCACTAGCAGTCACCGATCCCGATTATGCAGATGAGGCGACAGGAGCAGTCTTCCAGTGATGAAGGAGAGGATACCGGACCTGAGTCTTCCAATGATGAAACACGAATAGGCAGCAGGTTCCAGTGATGAAGAAGAGGAAGTGGCTCCTCCTGCTCCGAGTTCTGGACGTCCTCACGGTCGGAGAAGGCGGGAACCAAAGAACAAAAGTCGGGTGGATGAGAGTGGCACACCCATTGATATTCCATAATCGTTTGTGTGAAGGACCACAGACTTTGATATTTGTGGCTGCTCCTCCCCCCCCCCTCCCCCCCTGAACATCCCAAAAGTTGTATTATGTATTGTTATTGTCGTTGTCATTGTCAGTGTTTTTGTGGTGTTGTAGTGGAGCTTCACACTCGATGTATATGTGTGTGCGTGGAGTTGAAATGTTATTCTGGCGCTTCCAGATCTAACCGGGGAGGGAACGAACTCAGGGGGGGGGGGGGGGGGGGGTCTCTTTTCAATTGGGGCTACTATGCCCATGTAAGTTGAATTCATGTGTGTGCGTGTGTGTACCACCAGTTATTTATGTATAATAAATTATAACGAACTCGGGGGGGGGGGGGTCTTTTCCAATCGGGGCTACCATGCCCATGTAAGTTGAATTTCATGTGTGTGTGTGTGTGTACACCAGTCAATTTATGTATAATAAATTATACATTTATTTTTATGATCTGTATTCACCTGTATCTTCTTATTTCTAGTGTGTGTGTGTATGTATGTGCGTGCATTTGTGGAATGAGAGAAAGCAACCGTGGACAAACAGTATGTGGCGCTTCCGTATACAACCTGGGAGGGAACTCTGGATCTTTTTGGATTTGGATCGTGACTACTATGCCCATGTAAGTTGAATTTCATGTGTGTGCGTGTGTGTACACCAGTCAATTTATGTATAATAAATTATAACGAACTCGGAGGGGGGGGGGGTTCTTTTCCAATCGGGGCTACTATGCCCATGTAAGTTGAATTTCATGTGTGTGTGTGTGTGTGTGTACACCAGTCAATTTATGTATAATAAAAAATTATACATTAATTTTTATGATCTGTATTCACCTGTAGCTTCTTTTTTCTTGTGTGTGTGTGTATGTGTGTGCGTGCATTTGTGGAAAGAGAGAGACAGCATCCATGAACAAACAGTATGTGCTGCTTCCGGATCCAACCTGAGAGAGAACGAACTCGGGGGGTCTTTTTCGGTCTGTGACATCATCCATGCTGGGTAAGTTGAATTTCATTTCAACTTACTGATATTTGGGTGTCCAGCTAGGGGGCGGGGGTTATGGTACAAGAATGTCAGTGAAAAGTAATGACGGGGGAGGGGGGGGGCAATTCAGCGAGGCCAACTGCTTTTCATTTTCAAATTACAGTTTCTCAATACAACGATTGTTTCTCTCATGTACAGTGTGGAGTATACATACCAGGGGTTCATACAGTGGGAGGCTAGCCTTGGGTTCCCCCCTAGAACTTTGGGAGTTGAATAGAAATGAACATTTTGGAAGCAGTTATTTTTAGTCTTATATTGATCCCATTATGTTCCTATCATAAGTGAGCCATTTAGTGCATAGGACCGAACACTGATCATCAGTGTGAAGTATAGACTTTTATGCAAAGATGAGCATCAAAGTAGTGTAGGTTCCAAAAAATGGGTGTGGCGAAGTACACTCGGAGCCCCACCCCCCCACCCCAAACAAAAAGCCTGTATGAAACCGCATACAATACATCATAAAGTTGCAATTATATAGGATCATGAATAATTTGTTGTTTGTATTACAAATATCTTTGTTGTTTTTGTGTATATGAAATTGTTTTGTAGTGGAGCTCGACGTCCGATGGCATATGTTCTTTGTGGACACTCATAGATGTCTCCTACATGATCACAATCAGCACCAAACACAACAAACAACATATTTTATTGTTGAACACTAATACAATATTGGTATACAATGCATCAAACAATATTATTTCTATTTTTTTTTTTTTTTTTATTGATGGGAAAAGTGGAATTTTTTGGGGAAAAATTTTTTTTTTAAAAAGTATTAGTAGAGGGCCTAAATATTATTCAATTTTCTCAATCAATAAATGAGGGGAATCCCAAACTCTTGGTCTATTTAGTGATATATGGTTGCTATGGGGTTTTCCCAGCCAGCATCGAGTAAAAAAAAAAAAACGGTAATGCTCTATTCAACGGTAGAAGATTAGATTTTTCCGCGCGCGTCCAAACAATTCGGGAACGAGAGGGTTAATTCTGTTCACACTCTATTATTTTGTCAGACACAGATATTGTTGATTTCTCCACAATGCAAGCTATAATGATATCCTCAAACAACTGAAGCAGTGCACAGTTCAAGATTTAGATAATTCTTTTTTATGCAGTTAGCTACTGGTTTATCATCAAAATCCTGAAGGCTATCAATTAACGCTATATTATCTGGTTCTAGTTTAATTCTGTTCACACTCTATATAAAAAAAAAAATTCTCCTAAACAATGGCTATTATACATCGGAGTTATGATCTGCAGACTTCAAGTAGCACAGATTTGACCATGACTAAAATTCAATCTAAAAATAAAATTCACACAGGCAGTCAGCGCATGCTGAGGGTTAACTGGAGCTTGTGCACCAACATACACGCTATAGCAAGTTGAGACCACCATCTCTACTATACCAAGTATTAGTTTCTCTTTTCCTTCGCTCTGTGTATTTCTCTGACTTTATCTCTTTCTACTTAAGTAAAATAAGTTTCCCTTCCCTGCTTCTATGCTGTCCTTCAATCCTTCAAATGAACATTTTCTAATCTATCCTGAGACTTGAAACATTGCCATTCATTAAACTGATTGTTTTGTCCTACACTTATTTTTGTTAATAGTCTACAAAATATCATTGTGTTTTTGAATTGATGACTGTTTTATACATATATAATATTATAAATTGTAGTAATATAAGTCTGTTGACAGTAAACCATTTTCATATTATCCTAAAAGGCGAGTAAAATCAAACTTCTACATTTATCCCCTCCCTAATGAATGGGAAGGTAACAAGTCATTTTACACAGAATTAATGTTTACAAAAGCATCATATCGTACCAATGGATGTGCCACTATCATGAAAAAAATACTAGTTCATACTGAAAGTGTGGTTAGAATCATAACTAATTGAGTAGTTAAAAGTATCCTGTATTTCAATTTTGCCAATGATTATAACACTAGGCCTTAATAAATTACCATTGACTGTATGGAAGGCATATTTAAATGGAGGAGAACATTCTTAAAGGAATTTAGTAAGTACATGTAATTTCAGTTGCACTGATAGTTTTGGGTGACTCATTATAAAGATCAATTACTACATGGTTATCAATTTGCCAAAACATGAATCTCAGGGTTGTAGGTCTCTCATATACAATGCAATGTGATTTATCACAGTGAAAACTAATCAATTATCACTTTATTCTTGAAAACAGTGTATAATTTACACATAGTTTACTAAACTACACTAATTACTTAGTGTAAACTATTAGAGAATTTAAAAAAAATATATTAGCAGAATACCAGCACTTGCCAAAAATATTTTGGACAAAATCCTATTCTTAGCTACATATAGTGTAGATATAGTTACATTCATTGATCCATTTCATCTTTCAATACAGCATATCACCAGAAGTAACTATATTATATACGAGTTCAGTGTGGCTGATGAATGTGATCAGTAATAACAATTTTAATTCAAAACTACTCTACTACATCATGTAGTTTACTGTTTTTTAAGAGGTAGCTAAAGAAGGGTCTTTTCATTTTTTAAATACTACCTGTGTTAGCTTCAATAATTTTAACTGCATTTATTTTATTAGTGAATTTAAATGACCAATCTGAAGTTGGCTTACCAGAAAACCAAATGTTTAGATTGAAAGTGAGTACAATTTTGTACCAGAGAAAAACAAACAAATGCTGAAAGTAAGAAGGATACGTGTTTCAAACTATAATGGTTAATGGTTTATGTCCTATGGTCATTTGTAACATGGAATGACTTCTTCATTAACGGTTACAATTAGATCGATATGCCATTATACATTTATGGGTGGTTTGATGGGAGTTTTTTTTTGTTTATGAAGTCATAACAACTCTCAGTGCACGATATCAGGCAGAAACCCTGATTCCATAGACTATTAATAATAATCACCATAACACTGCAGAGTGGCTTAGTAAATTAATAAAGGAAAGCTTTGTCAAGCTGGGAGGTGAAATTTAATGACATTCATGATCATGGCTGATAGTAATTATCACAGCTATTGAAGTTGGTTGACACATCCAACTGGAATAATTTATTAAATCTTGCTATTTATAAACTGCAGACCACGATATTATTTTTAAACTTTCATGTTTCTGAGTTCTCATGAGAAGCTGCTAAACCAGTCAATAATAATCCATGAGAGGTAATCTAGAGTGATTAGAGATAAAGTACATTTAATTCTCATAGTACTATTATTTTTCACACAGTAGTAAGCTTAAGTTGAAAGTGAACTTATACTTAATTTTATCATCCCTTATTGTTTCACCCCACTAACAAACACACAACAAAAACACACAAAATAATTAACACATATGTATACAACACGAATACTATAGGATTTAATGCTTGTGGAAAATATTTCAATTATTAAAGAGTATAAGCAACATGCTGTTCACACTGTAAATGGAGTGGTGTTCACACTGCATTGTATAATCATACCACATGTGTAGAATATGCACATGTATGTGTGTGTGCTTGTGCATGTGTGTGGTAATACTTTCAGGAATAAATTTCAATTTACCTTATTAAACAACAAATTAGTTCAAATTTCCCATATTGATAACAACCTCGTTCCATGCAAGCAAAAATGCATGCAGCGATAATTTATAAATTTATACATTACTTATAATTATTATATTGACAAAGTTCATAATACTTGCACACTATATAAAACTGATACCTTTAAACTAACTCAAATAATGACTGAAAAGTAATCCCCTTCAATATTCATTATAATTGAATAACATTCATAGGATTTATTGTATAGTTCCTATAGTTGAGTAGAAAGGAGCAAACAGATTGTATAACTCTAAATGGATAAAAGAATGTTGCACTGGTGTGTCCACAGGGTGACATGTTTCTAATTAGCAAAATTTATACAAAATCCATTCTAATAATATAATTTTAGCTATATATTATTGTATAATAAATAACTCAAAATATTCAAAATGTAACTAGAACACCCAGGTGGGAACTAGTGTTGTTTAGTTTTCCTATTATTTTTTCCCATTAGTTTGTGTTTATTAGTTGTTGAAGTTCCCTTATGATTATCAGTTAGTTCCTATTAGTATTTGTTTTAGTTCAGTTGTTAAGTTATTTTCAAACACTTTAAAATATTAGTCTTAGTTATTATTAGTTTGCTTTAATAATATTTAAAACTAAATACACTACATGTATTGTAGATAATTTTTCCTCTATGAATAATATTATTATTCATAGAGAATAATAATTACTGATTTATCTGCAGGTAAGAGGGTTAAACAGCAGACAAGACATTATTTAGAATCACAGTAATTTGGATAACATTGCTTTTGCATAGCCCTCAAAACACGAGCAATATTGGAAAACCATCTGAAGTTACTGACTGCAGAAGCCATAAGAGCATATTATAAGCCAACCTTACCAAGATTGCAAATAAATACTACAGCACACAAGTCATACTGTACACTGTTGTGATACTGAACTGCTTGTTTGAGTTCCAGAGACACATTGTTTCTAAATGAAGTCTACTGACTTTATCTCACAAAATTCCTTTTTAGAAAAGTGAATATGGACCCAGACCATATGTAACTGACTTTGATATGGTTGAAACTCCTGTGTGGTCATTATCTTCATGTTTGAGCTGTACAACATTTCAGTGAGTATTTGTTAGCTAAATATGCAAAATTAACTCTGGCCTTTCTTTTTTGTAGCTAAGAGCTAGTCAACAGTGACTGGTAAATTCAAATAGTCAGATTGGCTCAAATTTGTGATTGGTAAGGGTCTAGTCTGACGTAACCAGACTCATTACCGCTACCGTAGGGGAGGGAGGAAAGGGTCTGGAAACTGCCATTGACTCAGAGGTTATCAAGTAAAACTTGCAGCTTTTTAATGTCTCCCCATGTTTTTCTGGTTTAAAGTTTTGTTCACAAAACTTATTTTCTTAATGCTGACCTAAAGATACACCTAATACTTAGTAGGTCTAATCACTTACCAAACACCCCATTACTTTTGAAGAGGGAGAAACACTACAACCTGAGATCTCGCCAATTTTCACCACTAGTTGTCTCAGATGCATGCGCACGCACGCGGACAAGACTAATTTTGAGTTGCAAGAATAGTGCACACATTACAACTAGTGGTGTGCTTGAGCACAAATGGCGAGCGAGCCTTAAAACTACACTATTGTTAAGGGTGCAGTACCACTTGAAACCGCAGCGCTATACCGCAGATGGAGGAGTTATGCTATGTATTTATTATCGTTTCTTATTTTGTTGTGCTCTTTTACTTGTCGTTTTTTGGTTTTGATTTGTAAAAATATAGTTCTGTTCAATGTACGCTTACTTTGTTGTTGCAGTTGAAACGGACACCAACAGACAGCTCTTATAAACCAAGTTTCAAGAAAAAAGACCGACCAGGAACGGAGAAACAACGGTACAAACCTTAAGGCTATTCAGCGAAATTCAGGGGCGACCGTTGCAGTTACGAAGTCGATTTTTTTCCCCCGCGGTAGTCTAGGGGCTTCCCCACAACATTACAACGCCGTATTTTTGATATTAGTATTTGTTTTCCATTTTTTAAAATATTTGTATACTAGTGGTGTGCTTGAGCACAAATGGCGAGCGAGCCTAAAGACTAAACTATTGTTATTGACTTCTAACACTGAAGCTACTGAAAATAAGGTCAAGTTTTTAAATTTAGCATACAGGGTAAAGGGATTTCAGTGCCATAGTAACAACTCTCTGTAACTGCTTGAATTGAAGGAAAAAAAAACAACAACAAAACAATACACGTTATTTAAAAGTTTTCGTTGTTTTATTCTTTAGCTAAGTAGTGGTTGTAACACACAATGCTTTGACACAGCTGGACATGCACCTACACAGACTTACCTTCGCAGTAGTCTAGTGGACAATGTATTTTCTGTTGCGCACGGCTTATAACCATGACAAAGAGCGCATTGACTTACCACCGCCACTAACTCGAATAGAAATGGAAGTCCCTTAAGTTGTCAAGTTTTAACTGTACCGGCAAAAGAATTCAAAACGGTAAACAATTCAATTTCTAGGGTGATACGGGTACTGATCGATAAACCAGAGGATTAAGTTTAGTGCAATTTGGGACGGGGTCGACAACCAAACTAACACAAAAACGCGAGGGTCAAAGTACAAAAATGCCTTACGTACGTCCATACATAATATACAAATAAACTAGTGACGTGCTTGAGCACAAATGGCGAGCGAGCCTAAAGACTATACTATTATGATTTTGACTTCTAACACTGAAGCTACTGAAAATAAGATCCAGTTTTTTAATTTAGCATACAGGGTAAAGGGATTTCAGTGCCATAGTAACAACTCTCTGCAACTGCTTGGAAGGAAAAAAACAACAAAAGTAGTGGTTGTAACACACAATGCTTTGACACAACTGGATATGCACCTACACAGACTTACCTTCGCGGTAGTCTAGTGGACAATGTATTTTCAAGTAAATACTGTTGCGCACGGCTTATAACCATGACAAAGAGCGCATTGACTTACCACCGCCACTAACTCGAATAGAAATGGAAGTCCCTTAAGTTTTCAAGTTTTAACTGCACCCGCAAAAGAATTCAAAACGGTAAACAATTCAATTTCTAGGGTGATACGGGTACTGATCGATAAACCAGAGGATTCTGTTTAGTGCAATTTGGGACAGGGTCGACCACAAACTAACACAAAAACGCGAGGGTCAAAGTACAAAATGACATACGTACGTCCAAACATATATACAAACTAGTAATGTGCTTGAGCACAAATGGCGAGCGAGCCTAAAGACTATACTATTTTTATATGAATGATTTTGACTTCTAACACTGAAGCTACTGAAAATAAGGTCCAGTTTTTAAATTTCGCATACACGGTAAAGGGATTTCAGTGCCATAGTAACAACTCTCTGCAACTGCTTGAATTGAAGGAAAAAAACAACAACAAAACAATACACGTTATTTAAAAGTTTTCTTTGTGATATTCTAGCTAAGTAGTGGTTGTAACACACAATGCTTTGACACAACTGGACATGCACCTACACAGACTTACCTTAGCGGTAGTCTAGTGGACAATGTATTTTCAAGTAAATACTGTTGCGCACGGCTTATAACCATGACAAAGAGCGCATTGACTTACCACCGCCACTAACTCGAATAGAAATGGAAGTCCCTTAAGTTTTCAAGTTTTAACTGCACCCGCAAAAGAATTCAAAACGGTAAACAATTCAATTTCTAGGGTGATACGGGTACTGATCGCTAAACCAGAGGATTCTGTTTAGTGCAATTTGGGACGGGGTCGATAACCGAACTAACACAAAAACACGAGGGTCAAAGTACAAAAATGCCTTACGTACGTCCATACATATATACAAATAAATAAACAAACATCCCCGATTTTTGATTGTGTTACCCCTGTAAGTGTCTCGCTCGCTACGCTCGCTCGCCAATAAACATCCCCGATTTTTTCATTTTTACCCCTGTAAGTGTCTCGCTCGCTACGCTCGCTCGCCAACTAGTGGTGTGCTTGAGCACAAATGGCGAGCGAGCCTGATAATTAAAGGTAACATGATATTAAGTATTGTTACTATGTTTTAGCTTAGTTAACCCTTTCGTTCCCGAATTGTTTGGACGCGCGGAAAAATCTAATATTCTACCGCGGAATAGTGCATTAACGTTTTATTTTTTTAACTCGATGCTGGCTGGGAAAACCCCATAGAAACCATATATCACTAACTAGTGATGTGCTTGAGCACAAATGGCAAGCGAGCCTAAAGACTATACTATTTTGATATGAATGATTTTGACTTCTAAGACACAACTGGACATGCACCTACACAGACTTACCTTCGCGGTAGTCTAGTAGACAATGTATTTTCAAGTAAGTACTGTTGCGTACGGCTTATAACCATGACAAAGAGAGCATTGACTTACCATCGCCACTAACTCTAATAGAAATGGAAGTCCCTTAAGTTTTCAAGTTTTAACTGCACCCGCAAAAGAATTCAAAGTAAACAATTCAATTTCTAGGGTGATATGGGTACTGATCGATAAACCAGAGGATTCTGTTTAGTGCAGTTTGGGACGGGGTCGACAACCGAACTAACACCATAACGCGAGGGTCAAAGTACAAAAATGCCTTACGTACGTCCATACATATATACAAATAAATAAACAAACATCCCCGATTTTCAATTGTGTTACCCCTGTAAGTTGACGGGGTCTGGTCCCCAACCCTGATACAGGGCCTCCTATATCTGAATAAACTTGAATTCTTGACAACAAGCTCTCACCTACAAAAACAAAAGACAATCAATTTTAGCACACAAATACAACACTACTTAGCTAAATGCGCGAACAAAAATTTTAATTGCGCCTTACGTAATGCGGTCACGGGCGCACGCGAGACACAAAGGATTGATTGCTTGGTGGGAGGGTGACACTAAGCGAGAGAAAGAAGACGAACGTTTGAAGATTGCCTCGGGGACAGTATTATCGAACGATAGAGTACGCTCTAGGCTATTGGGAAAGCATAAATTCGACGCTAAGGAGCTGTTCCCGACTGAAAAATAACAAAGTACTCGCACCGTTTGGCAAAAACCTTTATGGCATCACACTGAATCTCTTAGTAAGCACACTAGTAAGGTTGGAAGTATGGTTTCATGGCTGAAGCAGTTTGCTACTTGATCATAGAGGTAAGAGAAAGTGCTTTTGCACGCATCTGTCTTACATTCAGGAAGAATTTGTTGATATTTATTAGGGTGTGTTTTATTTTGAACTTAGCAATCTGTTATAAATTTTGTGAACAGAGAAGCTTTTTATGGCTTTTGTGCATGAAAACAGGTACATCACAAATAAATGATAGAATATTATAGTGTATTCAGTTTGGTACTCCAAGGTGTCTTTACTTTTGATGTGCTGGTAGGCTGCATTGTTGACAGAATAGCTTGTGATCTTACTATCAAGTGCAACTGGTCATAGCATAATAGAAGTATATGTCAGAGGGATCCCTGCAGTCTCACCTGTTGTATAACAATATTTATTTTTACTTATTGTTATAAAGAATGTGGTTAAAATTCCTGTAGAAATCGCTACCTTTCAGAATCATCAATTCCATTCTCTCGTCAGAGTCCTTGACCATCTAGCAACTACTGCAGTCACTACACCCATCAGTACTGAAGTCATTCTTGCTGTCATCAAACTCCTCGTCACTACCATCAGAGTTACTGCCATCCTGGTCACTGCCATCCTTGTCACTGCCATGCTGTGCCAGGTCAAGAATAACGTCTTCATCACTAGGATGCTGAAGTGCCAGTGTTCCACTTGCCAAGATAGCTTTCTACTTGTTTTATCATGAGCAGTTATAGCTAAAGTAATATTGGTTTCTAAAAAATTATTCTGTTACCTTTATTATTTTATGAAATATATTTTCAATTTATACTTTATCAGAAAGAAGTCTTATTGTTGTGACAAAATTTACTCAACATTTTCTTATGGCAGTCTATGTATTTTATAAGCCTAAAATATACTTACATCAATATAGAATCGTCTGCAATTGTGATCGGTGGCGTCCTTGACTCCACAAAGCTGTAGGGCGAAATGGACGCGAAGACGCATTTTTGACGCATATTTGCGTCCACCGCGGTTATCGATTTTTCTTAATTGACGCATATTTGCGTCATTCGCGTGTAATCGGTTAAAGAGTATAGTACCATCCATACATACATACATATAACATATACCCGATTTTGCATTATCCACCCCTAATACTGTCTCGCTCGCTTCGCTCGCTCGCCAATAAATAAATAAACTGACATCACCGATTTTCGATTGTGTTACCCCTGTGAGTGTCTCGCTCGCTACGCTCGCCAATTATTTTTTTTTGTATCCTATTTAAAAGAAAAATCTCGTTGTAATGTTTTTTTAGATGTGGCGATTTTCACCGATTTTCGATTGTGTTACCCCTGTAAGTGTCTCGCTCGCTACGCTCACTCGCCAATTATAATTTTTTGTATCCTATTTAAAAGAAAAATCTCATTGTAATGTTTTTTTAGATGTGGCGTGTACCCCGTGTACAAAACATGAGTTCATTCTGGCCATTCAGTACTTCTGAATTTCAATAATTAGGTACGAAACCAACGTCCCTCCTTTCCATGAAAACCCACGCTCGTTTCTATCACCCAACTCTCTTCATTCCTTTAACGACTCATCTGCCTTCACAGCCTCCCTGAACTTCTCACCATCTGTCCCAATCTTCACCGGCCCTATGTCTCCCGCTAGCTCACACAATTGTCTTTCTTTTCCCTCTAAAGGTACTAAGTCCTCAAACGCAGTCACAACTGCCTCAGGCTCCACCTCCACAGTGTCCCCTACCGCCATTTCCACTGAAGTATCCACACTCAATTCCTCACCCACAATACTATCCTCAACTGTCGAAGCATTCAACTCATCACCCTTGTCCTCCAGCACCTCTTCCACCACACACCACATTGGTTCACACTCCTCACCATCCACATTGCTCTCACCCGCACTCAGTTCATACCCTCTTGACACCTCCCTAGTGTCAGACCTCACAAGCTCAGTTTCTGCCCTCGCCTGACTCCTGGTTAACACCTTAACCTCTGCTGGCTTCATTGCCTTCATGAAAGCCAACTCTTCCTCCTCCACCTTCAAGTATAAAGGAAGAATACAATCTGTGAAGGAGTCACCACTTTCGTCAATGACCACCTCCCGCACCAACCTCAAGCCTGCCACCTCAAAGACAGCCTTTGTACATTTGTGTAACACAGTATTCCCATGCACACCCGAGATATACGTTTCACCACAATCCTCGGCATCTTCTTCACCAACCAAAGCCCTAGGGACCACACCTAAGTCTGCCCCTGTGTCAACTACAATTATCTTGTCCACTCCGTTGACCCTGCAGACCACCACATTATTCTTCTCCTTTCGCCCAACCAACGCCTTATTCACTGGAGCCATCCTCCCACTAACTGGTTCCTTCTTCACTGGACCTCCCACCTTCTTCAAAGGGTAATCAGGGCTCTTATGTCCTTCCTTGTGGCAAGTGAAGCAGGTGGGCTGCCTAATTCGACTGACAGCACCGGGTACCCTGTCAACATTGGGACTACCGGTTCTGCCAGCCTTGCAATCAACAACCCTGTGCCCTGCTTCACCACAGTTGAAACAGTTCACAGTGAACCTGCTGCTACCACTCCCATCTCTACTTCCTCTTCCGATTCTACCTCCCTCACTTCCACTACTGCCCAACACTTTATAAAAATTCCCACGTTGCCTCCCAGAGACCCAATCACACCAACCTTCTCGTAACTCCTTTATACGGTTCGCCGCATTATTCTCCAAGAACGTTCTACCCCCTACCGGAATAACCTGCCTTGTAATGGCCATAGCCAAAGCAAAGACACACTCCTCCACCGACTTCACCCCCTGAAATAAACCCTTGCACAACCTCACAATAATATACATCGCCTCATCCCCAATCGTAGCCTTCAAACTCTCTCCCGTGAGTTCAAAAATCCGGTAACCGTACGTAATGGTTGTTTCTCCAGCAGCCTTCAATAGAGCCCCCTTAACAGCATCATATCCGGCATCCTCATCTCTCAGATCACTGATCCGCACACACAATTTCTCCTGCAACCTTGCACATAACCTATCCACACTCTTCTTCTGCAACCTCACACTCCCTCATTGTTCTCTCAAACCTCTCCAAAAATAAACCCAGGTCCATAGATTTCTTCCACATACCCAAACCTGCCAGTTTCTCCTTATACCTCTCTCTTTTCTCCTTCTTCTTATCCTCCTCCTCCCGTCTTACTCTCCTAAATTCCTCCTCCTCACGTCTTCTATCAGCCTCTGCCTCTCTCTGCTGGTCTGCCCTGACCGCCTCTAATTCCTTCATCTGCTTGAACATGTCACACAGCTCCGCCCTTCTAACCTCTTCACTGGCTTAATTTCTCCTCTTCTTACCGCCTCATTTCTGCCGTCTCAGCCATATCTTTCCTATACTGCTCATCCCGTTCACACATCATCCTTAATATTGCCCTTAAATCACTCTCTTCTCCCGCCATCTCTCTTGCGTCCTCCAACTCTCCTACCTCAATACTGTTCTCTCCTCTCTCACTCACAATCTCCAGTTCCTGGTCCAAATCTTCCCCTAATACTTCTTTGGCTATAACCTCCTCCCCCAGGTGGCTCACCGCCTGTTCCCCTGGTCTAGTGGTTGGTCTCCTAGAGGGTCTGACTGCTGCGTCTCTAGCTGCTGGTATTTTCCTGCTGGCCCTCTTTCTCCCCGTTTCCTCCTGTCTGGTCTCCGGCATGGGCAGGGAATGACTTCACCGTCCGACAGAGAACTAACCAAAAGGTAATACACACAACGTCAGGGAGTTTACAAATAAAAATTACACAACCACACGATACGTCTTACAAAAGAAAAAAAATACACACAAAGAAAAATTGTCCGATGTCTCCGTAGATGTCTCCGAGTGGATGGGAAAGGGAAAACAATTGTCTATTAATACTTGTGGTCCTTTATAGTAATACTTGTGGTACTTTATAGTAGCACAACATTTGATTTAGTTGATGCTTAGTGTGGTGGAAGGGTCTGAAGACAGCACAAATGTATGCTGCCACCAGAGTTGCCTATGCTAGTATCCCCAAGCAGTTCAATGCTTCTACCTACCCCAACCCAGAGTTCTCAATTCTGTGATAGGATTGACAGTAGATGAAGGTTCAACCAGCACATGGTAGCAACTGAACTGGCACATGCACAGACAGGTCATTAAATAGAACAACCCATCTGCACATGCTCAATGAAATGGTGATGTAGAAATAAAGGGTGTGCATGAATTGGGATAGGTAATGTAATTAGCTACGTAGAAATATTATACTACACATGCTGACAATGAAAGGGTATGGGTGACATGGGAATGTACATAATTGTTCTATAGATAAGGAGTGTGGTGTTTTACCACATCTCCCCCCTCTTCGGAGGCTAAGTGTTCACAGTTCAAAATCTAGCACAACTGCTTATTGTGACGAGTCTTGGTCTTGCCAACTCTGTCTTGACATGGCATCTGCGACTTGATTGTTACAGCCTTTGACATAGATCAGATCAAAGTCAAAATCGGCCAGCTTTTCCAGCCATCTGGACAATTTTGCTGAAGGAGGTGGGCCTTTGAAAATATCAACCAGGGCACTATGGTCTGTGTACACTGTGAAATGGCGACCAGACAGATAGAAACGAAAATGTTCACATGAGACCAAGACTGCAAGTGCTTCTAGCTCGACTGCTGGATAGTTTCTTTCTCTAGGTAGAAGCTGTCTTGAATAAAAGGAAACTGGAACCCATTCATCTGACCTGTAAACACATAAACAACTACCAACACCTTTGGTGGAGGCATCACTGAACACGCACCATACATCATTACAAGTGGGCAGATACAAAGATGAATGATTGACTATGGCTGATATAATATAATTGAAGGAAGTGATAAAGTCAGAATCGTTATCATATTGTAACTTGTCAGGGTAACGTTTCTGTAAGTGAACATTCAAAACATTAGTGTGGTTGGCAAAATCAGGAATAAAACGTGAGTAAAATGTGACTAATCCGAGGAAAGCTCTGAGATCTGACTTGGTTGTAGGAAGACGGTAGTTCTTGATGTGACTAATCTTAGCTTCGGCTATGCTGATCTGACCATTGCCTACTACAAAACCTAAGAACTCGAAAGTGCTGTACATCCAACAACACTTGGGCTTCTTTACAGTAAGGTTTGCTGCTGACAGCCTGCTTAGAACTGCAGTGACATGAGCCAGATGATCATCAAAGGTGGTGGAATAGATAATTACATCATCTATATACGGCAAACAAAAGGATTCAATTCCTCTTAAGACTGACTGCATAAGCAGCTGGAAGGTTGCAGGGGCATTTTTCAGTCCAAATGGCATGACCCGATATTGAAACTTGCCTTGGAGGCATGAAAAGGCAGTAAGTGGCTTGGAATCATCAGATAGGGGGACCTGATGGAACCCTTTTAATAGATCTAGCTTGGATAAGTATTTGGCTTCACCTAGTTGGGATAGGATTGAATCAATTGACGGCATCATAAACGGTTCAGGTATAGTCAGTAGGTTTAATTTTCGAAAATCAACAACTATGCGGATTCCTCCATCACGCTTCTTGACTGGAAGCGGAGAGCTTGACCAGGCCGATGTAGATGGTTCGATTATACCAAGTGACAAGAGTGTCTCAATCTCTTCACGAAAGGGTTGTTGATAAGCCAATGGTACTGAATATGAGGGAGTCCAAACAGGTGTGTGACTTGTGATGCTGATTGTGTGGGTGACAAGGGAAGTGATGCCGGGTTTGTCTGAGAAAACATTAGGAAAAGATGAAAGGGTGAAGTCCAATTGGGATTGTTGTTCTGGGTTGAGCTTTAATTGGGAGGGTTTTCTGGGTGAAATGTCAAAGTGAGGAGAACTGTCATCTGGTACTATGGCTACTCTGAATATGATAGAATTACATGCTTTCTTCAGTTGGCTGAGATGTATTATCTTTTTCCTGCCTTTAGAGTTCTGGGGAGCAATCTCACAATTCACTGGTGCAATCAACTGTGTAATGATAAACGGGCCGTCCCAAGAGGACTCCAGACATTTGTTTAGTCCAGGGGACCTCTTGTAAACAACGTCACCTACTTTGTATTTACCAACAAAGTCTGACTCTCTGGTAATGCGTTTGTGGGCATGCTTGGATGACAAAGATTGCTTGACAAAGTGATTGGTGCATGCAAACTGCTTGTCTAAATCTGCAATGAACTGAGGGATGTTAACTGATGACTCATGATCTGACAACCAAAGAGATTTGATAGTGGACAGGATAAACGGTGACGGTTTCAGAAAAAGCAATTCTTGGGGTGTGAAACCATGTCTAGAATTTGGAATGTTTCTAAAGTAATACAACACAAGATCAATCATAGAAGGCCAATCACATCTCATCTATAGCTTTGGACAACATGCACTTCAATGTGGAATGAAATCGCTCCAATCTGCCATTCGATTGGGGGTGATATGGCGAGGTTCTGATTTTGTGAATTCGGAAACGCTTGCACAAATGGTTCATGGTGGTTGACAAAAAATTTGAGCCTTGGTCTGACAAGACCTCTAATGGAACACCCAAAACTGAAATGACTGACAATAGGGCTTGAGCAGTGGCTTCTGCCGTGTAGTTTTTGAGTGCAATAGCAAAGGGGTATCCTGAGGCTAACTCCAAACAAGTAAAAATAAATCTGAGATTACCTTTTGCCTTGGGAAGGGGACCCACAATGTCTATGGCTATTTTCTCTCCACGTTCAGATATCAGTTCAGGTTCTATCATAGGCACTTTATTGGCTTTGGACTTTGAAAACTTGATGCACTTAGGACAGGCTTGAATGTAGGTTCTTATGTCATGAATCATGTTTGGCCAGGTGAAATGGCGGTTGATTAGTGATCTAGTGACATTGATACCACCATGACCTAATCCGTCATGGGCGGCAAGCAAAACGTTACGTCTGAGGTCCATTGGCACAACCAATGCATTTGAGACAGTGTTCATGGTACTAGTAATACACATCAGAAGGCCGTTCACCACAAAAAACTGTTTCTCATTGTTATGTGCATGCTCCCACAAAGGAGCGAGAGATTCATCACTCAACTGTAGTTCTCTGAACTGGTCTCTAGTCAAACCATCAAAGGTTAAAGTGGGTAAAGAGTGAGGAACAAGATCATTTTGGGAGTCATTACTGCTACTAGTATTATGGCTAGGCTCTACTGTTGAAATGTCAGAATGCTGTTCGACTGGAATGACATCAGAATCAGGTACCGCGTCATCCATGTCAGAGACAAATTCAGGGATGTCATCAAGGGGTAAAGGATTGCCTCCTTCTGAAACATGCAGGGCTTCAGTGACCTGCTGAGCAAGCTGATCATCAGCTGACATTGCTCTTGTGACTGCATGGACAGTGGCTGGTGTTTGTTTGATGGAATTGATCAACTCTAGAAACTTGTCTTGCCCAAAATCTATTCCAAGTAAAACTGTATTATCAGGTAAAGTGGGGCATGCAGCAAATCTGGCTACACCCTTCAATGTAGGGACATCAATTGGAAGTTCATAAACAGGGAATTGGGATACTACTCTGGATATGCCACAAACTGATTCATTCATAACTGGACTCAAATCTGAAGTAATGAAATTTGGGGAAACTAAACTTCTCTTGGCACCTGAGTCTACAATGATAGGTGTATAGATGTTGTTAATGTAACCGTGGGTAATGAACTCTTCGTCAAAGTGATTAAGTGGAGTAATATCATCAACAAAAGTGGAGACTGAGCAAAGGATGTCAACCTTTCTCACTGATCTGGGGTTTGATCTTGGTACTGGAGTTGGTCTGGTTGGAGTGACTGAAGTATTGGATGAGGAAGTGGGAGTGGTCTGGGGTTGAGGTTGTCTGGGTGGTGGAAGTGACTGGGTGGGAGGGGCTGTGCAAGTGTTGGCATAATGTCCAAGAGTATTGCACTTGAAACATGTCACTGTACTAATGTCCCGCTTGTGAGATGAGTTGGGGTGGGAATGGTTGGGTTGGTAAGACGCAGGGTGATTAGGGCTGTAATTGGAATGAGGTTTGAAATGGTTGTTATGCTGAGTATGATAGTTGCCATGACGACTTGGATAAGATCTGTATGAAGACTGACTGGCATTGGAATGATAAGGATTGGAATTATAAGGATTGGAATGATGGGGATTGGAAAATTGAGGATTGGAATGATAAGAGTTGGAATGAGCATTTGAAGGATGGTACTTGTTTTTAGATTCAGCAACAGAAAATAGTGAGCTACAGTCTTGTAAAAAAGAATGAATGGAATGGTGTTGTCTATTGAGGACAGATTCTCTAGCATCAGGTTGCATGCCAGCAAGGACACCAATAATAGCAAATGACTGAGACATGAGCTCTATCTGGGCATCTGTGAGATCTGATAAAAAGGTAAGATGATCTAGAATGACACCAAATTTATAGCACCAATGATTAAACCATTGCATAGGTGATTTAGAGCCTGAAGCACGGAATTTCAATGGGAAGGACTGCAAACAATCATTGAAAGAGTAACCTCCTGCATTCAAAAGGATAGTTCTCATCTCAGCAAAAGTGGTAACAGATGTAATGTTGTTATAAAAAGCTTCACTAAAATCTCCATGCAACAAATCAGGTAAGTGTTGCAACCAGGTATTGGGGTGGATATGCTTGGATTTCATCTGGAATTCGAAACGATGTAAAAACACAAAGATATCCTCACCTTGCTTAAGATCACAAAATGGCTTGGACCGAGGAGCAGAAACAACAGATGGATCGGGTTGAGCGGTAGCTTGAGAATTCATTAACTGAGCAATCATCAAGATGGACGGATCTATACCAGTAGCTTTAGCTTCATCTGCTAACTTCTTGAGGTGTTCTACTTGAGTAGGAATAGTGGGTTTGGCTCTGGGAGGAGTTGCAGGCAGTGGTTCCAACAGCTGCGTGACGTCCGCACCCAACGATGGACTAATAATTGTAGAGACCGACTCATGAGAAGACAATGAAGTTGTTGAGGCTGATTCACTAGAGTCTGAGGTTGAGTGTTGGGAGAACGCAGGAACAAAATCTTTTGAGATCGATGAGGAAAACTCTTCGTGAGAATCTAAGGCTCTTGTTCTTGGTCTGCTTCTTCCTCTTGTTCCATAAGACATACTTAGGAAAAGAAGGTAAGATGATGCACAATGAAAAAGAAATCTTTACAAATAACAACGTTCGGATCACAAACAGAATGAAACAATTACAATGAATAACTAATAATAATAATAATAATAATAAACTCGCCCGAGGTATGAAGTGATAGGGTCAGAAAAAAAATGACACAGCTCCGTTAACAATTAAATGAAGAACTTGCAATCAGGTACAAGAGGCGAACAGTTAGCGAACAAAACGAATAAAAAGAAACGTCAAATGAGCAATATTCGAGTGATGAGTAAGCAATAAACCAACAAATTCAGCTAAGCTGCTTGAAGTGGCGGAAACCCTCTACGCCGGCAATCAGGGAATAGCCTGAAAGAGATCAGAAGAAGGAAGTTCAACGAGGAACACGGTGGGCTTGACTCAATATTTGCAGCTGTAGACTGCTTGAAGAATAGCAACCATCAAAAAGAAGTAAGCGTCGATGTCGTGAGGCCGTCTCCAGAGATCCAGCTCTAAGAAGAACTGGACCACCGCTGAGCACCAGGTGTGGTGGAAGGGTCTGAAGACAGCACAAATGTATGCTGCCACCAGAGTTGCCTATGCTAGTATCCCCAAGCAGTTCAATGCTTCTACCTACCCCAACCCAGAGTTCTCAATTCTGTGATAGGATTGACAGTAGATGAAGGTTCAACCAGCACATGGTAGCAACTGAACTGGCACATGCACAGACAGGTCATTAAAAAGAACAACCCATCTGCACATGCTCAATGAAATGGTGATGTAGAAATAAAGGGTGTGCATGAATTGGGATAGGTAATGTAATTAGCTACGTAGAAATATTATACTACACATGCTGACAATGAAAGGGTATGGGTGACATGGGAATGTACATAATTGTTCTATAGATAAGGAGTGTGGTGTTTTACCACACTTAGACCCATTTAGCACTATTGCTGTATTTATGTTTTTGTCTCGTTCAATTACAAGTGTACAAATAGAACTGATTTGGATGTTAAGCGTTGTGAGCTAGTTTATTTCCTACTAATGAGTATTATAACAAAAAAGTCATTTTTTAATAATATTGTAGTCATTTCAGTTATGATATCATCAGCAATTGTAACTGCACTCATTAATAAAAAGCACTGTAAGTGAACTCTTATCAAAATGTGTTAGGTAGATTGCAATTGACACAGCAAACTACACCATAAGCCAATTAGCTGAAGTTCTGACTTCAACAAGGCTCAAAACGTTTTTAAATATTTTAATTTTAATTAAATGAAACTGAAGTATACAAGAGTACACAGAAAATATATGAAGTAAATTATGGCTATTTTCACCAAGTTCGTCATTTCAGCTATTTACAAAATGTCACTCCAAATGTGGTCACAGCTCTAAGGGGTCATTTAATAGAGGTTTACATATTGTCTAGGAACTATATGTATATGCATGCTACTTGATATAGCCAGGAGTATAATATATATAAACAATTATTAATTATTAAACAACAAGCTATTGATAATTATGCTTTCAAGAATGAGATTTTTTTCACAATGATATTATAATGCCTTTATGAATGTATGCACTATAAACAATGAATTAATTATGCTGATCAATATTGACACATTATTAAAATGATTGTACACATATGTAATATATCATAGTTATATTATTTTGACAGTAAAGATTACTGCTGATTACTGTTAGTTGGACTTGACACTGAGGCATAATATGTAGTAATTTCATCTGGTATGTAAGCAGTACATGCAGTCATCTCTGAAGTAGAGCTGAGAGAATCAATTAAAAAAAACAGATGAATATACAATTTGAATACAATTTACTGAAGCTATTGAACCAAGTAGCATATTTAGTGATACTGGTGGTACCATATAAATAGTCAATGTACACACAGTTTGATTTGATCATAACTTAATAAATAACAAAATAATAAAAAATAAATCAAATCATAAAAATAATAAATAATAACAGTAATAATAATAATAATAATAATAATAATAATAATAAAATAATAATAAAAATATCAGCTAATAATAATAACAATAATAACGGAAGAAGAAAAGGTGTGAACCCTCAGCATTACTATACACTAGCTAGTTATTACGAATCATCTCGGACCCATTGGCTATTAATCAGGTTTTAACATCTCATGCAGTTACAACGGTTCATGTAAATGCTGTCTCCATGGCCAGAGATACTCACCGGTAATATTTTCAGCGTGAAACAATTCCAACACTGGTTATAACTTCCCTGCATAAAGCAAAACTACCGCGGGCAGGAAGAAATTATTTACTCACTAGGTTATGACGTGACAACAGGGAATATTACACACCAAAGCAGTTTGTACCTACGCGGAACTGACAGTGTCGCACGTTTTCTCAAATATCAGAACAGTATTCACAAAAGTAGCACAATAAAAAGTCGTAAATAGTCCTTTTGTGTAAATTGATACCTAAATCAACAGTTAATTATCATAATCTCCAAAATCAGACCTAGACAGCAGACAGACAGGCAGACAGACAGACAGATGGACAGACAGACGGACAAACAGACAGACAGACAGACAGACAGATAAATGGACAGACAGACGGACAGGCAGACAGACAGACAGACAGACAGATGGATGGACTGACAGACAGACAAACAGACAAACAGACCAGATGACTACTATAACCTTCTCACACTTGCATGTTGAGGGTTAATTTAGCAGAGCAAGCAAAGCTGTATAGTATATTTTGAGTTCTGGATATACTGTATATAATATAATTCATACTTAAACTTACTTTGTGGTATGCTTCTTTTTGACTACCCGCACAAGGATTACAATAAATGAGTGCAGAGTTAATGTGGTCACTACGGCAACCACTACTGGTAGCCCATAATCTACAAGTTATACACAGATCACAGGCATACACATAGGCTCACAATATGCAATAAACATGTGACCTCACATTTTTAAAATAATTATTAACTCCCTTCACCTGGAGTGTGTTAATATCATGTTTGACTTTTCTATTTTGCTTATGTATAGTGTTGTCTTGCCAGCAAAGATTATAAGTGGTGAATTGTTGTGCACATCTGAAGTATTTATATATGCCAAGGTTCATACTCATTTAACCCAACATTTCAACTTGTGTGCAAGGTTATTTCATCAAGAGATCAAATGGCTGAGGAGAAATAATGCCGTCATTTTCTTTTGGGTAATTTCCCTTTAGACATAGTTCCAATCTTATAACTTAATTAATGAATAGTGAAAGACATTTATTGTATGCTTGCTATAACTATTATGTATGTCATGATGTAATGTGAGTTAAGCAAACAATCGAGGACTCTACTAATTGTTTGTTGAAGGAATTAAGCACACTAACTCGTTTTGCTTCCAGCACACAGCAAAGATGTGTCTGGAGTAGTAATGTTGGCAGCCATGGCTGCTGGTCCCTCTCCGCCTCCAGTAATGGCAGACACAGCTATGTTAGACACCAGTGTGTTAGGAGTGAGGTTGGAAATAGAGTATGTGGTACTTTGGGTGGTCAGCGTTGACTGGATAGTTTCATTTGCACGATACCAGACTTTGTAGTAGACCAATTCACCATTGAGTGGTTCAGGAACCTCCCAGGACAGTAACACACTGAACAATATGGCTGCTCGTTGAATGTTTCTAACAGCTGTAGGCTCTATAGACCAATACCATAGCACCACGAATTATAGATGCATGAATATAACATAATGCCTGCAACATTCTATCTTCATACTAATATTATTATTATCATTATTACTATTACTACTATTGTTATAATAATAATAATAATAATAATAATAATAATAATAATAATAATAATAATAATAATAATAACAATAATAATAATAATAATAATAATAATAATAATAATTATTATTATTATTATTATTATTATTACTATTATTATTATTATTATTATTATAAGTATAACCATCCATATTGTTATATTGCAATGCTAATTCAATTATTATGGCTATTACATTATTGTTGTTGCTTTTGTTCTTTTTAGTTGTGTTGTCATCATTATTATTTCTTACTTCCTTCTGCTGTCTGAACAGCTTCACTATGCTGGGAGAAAGGTCCAATACCAACATCGGTGACTCCGGCTACAGTGAAGGTGTACTGAGTGAAGGGTTTGAGGCCAGTAATTAGATGAGTGGTAGCTTTAGACTGTGTATTGATTGTTATGTTTTTATTAGTGTCTTCTCCATATTGAATTATAATATAACTGGTAATGATTCCATTTCGCTCTGAAACATCAACTTCAGTCCATGTTAGAGTAATGTTAGTAGACATTATAATATCAGCAGTAGGTACACCAGGACTACCAGAAGGACCTATTGAAAAAAACTTACAATAGAATTGAATTCGTTTTGCATTGTTTTGTTTTGTTTTGGTTAGCTAGCAGAACGAGTGAGACACTGTCAGATAAAACTCAATTCAGTGTTCACACTTATCTTTTCCTATAATTATATGATTCATGCGATAATATTTATTGCACATGCCTCTAATTGCATCAGCTAAATAAAAAAAGTGTTTCCTGCAGCATAATAGTGGGCAAAGGATTCCAGTGCAGAATGCTTTTGTGAGACATGTGCACTTGAAATTTAATTATGTCAACCAACAATGCATAGACAACTACAATGCCTGTTGTAAACCTGCACTTCTTTTCTATCACCATTACATAGCAAATACAGTTGGACTACTTTAACTGCTCTTGCTGAACATAACACCCTGGATACTGACTACTGCAATACCTTCAAATAGCTACTACACAGTCAGTATTCATCATGCTGCTAAATTTCAACTTCAGTGTGATGTAAACAATTTTCTTGGGCTCAAGAAATTGAAGATGAGAAACAAAAAACATACTCATCATCACTTTCCTTCTGTTTAGATCTGAAGCACATCACTTTTGTTATTTTAGTATTAAGAACAATACTCTAACATGTATGGTATGCTTTCAGTACATTTGCATAACATTAGAAGAAGCAAAATAATGTCTTATACCAATATTATAAATATAATTGTTTTAAGTGGCAAATTAAGATTGAGATATTGGATCCTACTTAAATAAGCTAATTTTCTGCACTATCACAAAACACAGTATTGTTGTAGCATTTGCTTAAAATATTTTATCACATTATGATTGGGGTAAATGACTTCATATGAAGTAAGTTAAAAATCCAGGTACATAGGATTTTCTGTCAGTTTAACTAGTAACAATAACAATGTTTACATTTTTAATTCTTTAAAATTTTGTACTTACTATCTTCAGCTGTTATGAATACTTCACTAGCATTAGAGAAAGGTCCAGTATTAACTCTGTTGACTCCAGCTACCATGAAGGTGTACTGAGTGAAGGGCTTGAGGCCAGTAATTAGATGAGTGGTAGCATTAGACCGTGTATTGATTGTTATGTTTCTATTGGTTCCTTCTCCATACTGAATTATTATGTAACTAGTGATGACTCCATTTCTCTCTGAAATATTTATTTCAGTCCAATTGAGTATAACATTAGTAGTTGTTATTATACTAGCATACGGAGTGCCCGGTGGACCAGTGGGAACTATAGAAGTAGTACAACAAACAACTATTACAAATTCTATGAAATTTAGCAAGTGCAGACCATCACAATAATTACATTTCATTTGTTATATATTTGGAATTCAGATTAAACAAAACAGCACGGTTAATAGATTTAACCATCCTATGCCCAAAAAATATTTTTATTTCATAATGATTCTATGATTAATAAATGACAGCTGATTAGACACACATACTGACAAACTGATAGACTGACAGACAGACTGACATACATAATATGAAATGACCACTCTAATTTGCTATCATTACCAATGTGTTTAGTGTTATACACTACTCTCAAAATATATTCAATTAATGATCTTACTATCTTCCATAGTTGTTATAGGGTCACTGGCACTTGAGAAAGGTCCAATATTGACATTATTAACTCCAGCTACAGTGAAGGTGTACTCTGTAAATGGTTTGAGGCCAGTAATTAGATGAGTGGTGACACTTGACAGAGTGTTCATTTGATTATTTCGATTATATCCCTCTCCATACTGAATTATATAACTAGTTATGACTCCATTTCTCTCTGAAACATTTATCTCTGTCCATGTGAGGGTAATGTTAGTGGACATAATTTCACTAGCTGTAGGTACCCCAGGACTACCCATTGGAGCTGTATAAGAGAATAAACTATGTATTAATTTCTTATAAGGTCACATATTTTAATTATCAGTAATACTTCCAAGTAATTAGTTAATTTGCTATTCCTTTATAATGGCTATTTATAGCGTTTAGTCCTAGAAATAAGTTTGTATAATTAAAAAAAAACTGTATCATTAACCCTCAGCATGCATGGGCATGAGGGTGACAGTAGTCAGCTTGCCATTATTATTCTGTCCGTCTGTTACTCTATTAACAGCAAATCTCGAAAATGGCGACTTTTATGCCATGAGATAAGAGGAACTCAGACTAGAAAAAAGAGAAAAGGCAGACACTACAGCGAGTAATGCTATGTGGCCATGCCGATTCATTCATTTTCCTGCATTCAGAATCATGTGTACTTACATGAGCATACTTACCGCACTCTATAAAGTTCCAGTACTTATCTGTCTGGTGTTAGAAGTCTCTGCTGCTAGAGGTGTGTCTTGCATGTAAGTAAGCCTGCTCTACAAATAGTGTGGTCTGAGTGTTCATGTTAAGTGCATGTTAGAAAGTCCAAATGTACCTGTGGTTATTGTTTTCTACCAAGCCAAGGTTAATACTGGAGCCAGAGAATGCCATCAATTCTCCATTGTATTGCTGAACTAAACCCATAGCTATGAGTTTAAAGAAATAGAACAAACTATCATTGTTATAAGCTGAAATTTAAAAAAAATTGTTGTTCAATTTTTTGCAAATTATTGCATTTGTTAAACTTCCCTTGAATGAACTGGTCTATCTAAACATCATGACTGATATATCACAAATGCTTATATGTTTGAAGACACATAAATAAAAATGTTGTACTACCGTTTGCAATGATACTTACTATCTTCAGAAGTTCTGACAATAGCTGTAGCCTGAGAGAAAGGTCCAGTATTGACACTGTTGACTCCAGCTACAGTGAAGGTGTACTGAGTGAAGGGCTCGAGGCCAGTAATTAGATGAGTGGTAGCATTAGACTGTGTATTGATATATTTGTTTCTATGAGCTCCTTCTCCATATTGAATGATGTAATGAATAATCACTCCATTTATGTCCAAACAATCTATCTCTGTCCACGTCAGAGTGATATTAGTAGACAATATTACACTAGCAGAAGGTACTCCAGGACTACCAGTAGGAGCTATGAAAGAATCTAACATACAATTAATTCTTTTATTAAGATATATGAATACCTGTTTCATTTGTAGTGAGAGTTGAAATTCCAGTTCCAGATAATTGTGTCAAATTATTTCTACCAGTAACTACAACAGAGTATTGAATACCAGCCTCCAGACTACCAATAGTTACTGAGTTACTGGTAGTAGATTCTGTTCTAGTAGGGACTCCATTACAAGTAGTACTAGTCAATGTAACTGTGTACATATCTACTGGTAAATTATTGGTAGGTTGAGAGAAGGACAGATTAGCTGATGTAGCAGTCACTGATGAAGATATAATTGGTGGCAATACAGCTAATTGTTTATATATATATATATATAATAAATATTAAATGCGACAAACCAAGATAGCAATAATTATGTATTATTGACTTCTGCTAAGAATACATTAATAAAAAATTAATATGTTATCATAGGCAAAATAATAAATATTCTAATGGTTTCACTAACAAGAACATCAAGAAACATTTATGAGTAAACACAAAAAAAAAACAATTTACTGTTCAGATATTATGCGGAATTTTGGCAATTCTATTATTTAAGTGTGAACCTGTTCGGGAGAGAATGTTTTATGCAGGCTGAAAAGGACTAATGTAAGCACTTTATGGAAAGAAATGAAGAGTGTTGCAGCAGTGAAAGCAATTGATGTGTAAATGCATAATTAGCAAAGAGTATGGTTTGATGTAGCTATGACACATTAAAGTAAAATTAACTACAAAACTAAGATTAAATATAATATATTCAATGATAAGAGGCATAAATGTCTCATTTCTATCCCATTGCAACAAATCAATGAATGGTCTCTTATCGTAAGCTTTTACCTCTTACAGTCAATGATGATGATGTGGCAGGTACACTGAAGTACGTGCCTGTTGTTGCTCTCACATGAATAGTCAGAACTTGACCAAACTCTAGAGATTCAGTGGTAAAGGATGTTTCATCAACTTCAATGCCGCCAGAATTGGTATCAATAGTGTTCACATACACACGATAAGTGGAATTTGAATAGCCAGTGGGAGGAGTCCACATTGCCAACACTCGCTTATCATGTATCTGCATCAATTCTACATTGGTAGGAGGACCTGGATCTGAACAAATAATTTAAATAAATAATTATGACAGTTTTTGTTCTAATAAAACATGTTTGACATGGTTATCCTGTATATTAGAGAAGACTAATCTCAAATTTTCAGGCATCAATTGAACCAGCATGTAATAATCTGTTAGTTAGCAGAAATGGTTGCTGTAGTTTTGTACTAATAATTTGTAACCATATTTTTTATTCACACAAGACACAACGTCATAATGCAAATTTTAACGACAAATGCAAGTTTTAAAAGTTATACTAATAATCTACTAATAGATCAACCTTTGATTACTACTTGCTTTCACTTTAGTGATAATTTGATAATTTTTTATAGTAATTGAGATTGTAATCAGTACACATGTTTATTTGTATGGCAAGTGCAACAAATGTCTTCTAATTTATGTGTACATTAGCAGGAAAGTGTTCCGTCTGAACTAGTACGTCTTTTCATTATTGTGACATAGTAAGCAAATTTTGTTGTATTAGCTATCATTATTATTGATACTATTATTATAAGATTGTTGTTTAACAAACTTGGCAAAATTTTGAATGCAATATAAAAGTAATTGCAATTGTCATATGGACTGACTTATCTACCTTGTACTAAAAGTAGAGGTGATGTCACTGGAGTGGGTGTGTCAGCATTACTAACAGTATATGTGTAAGTTCCAGGTAGATACCCCATGACCTGTAGAGTCACTCGGTACCTTTGATCTTCACATGGACCCACACCCACTATAGCTTCTCTAACTCCTTCAAAAAATAAGCCACCACCAGCTGGCCTTGATTGCGAGTTAACAATGCTTCCATTCCATCTCCAAGTCACTGACGTAGCTTGAGCTCCAGTGGTTATTCCTTCAATAACAAATTGTAGATCGTCACGAATGACTAATTCCAAATGGTGTCCTTGATCTATCTTTATCGAAGTATTAGTGATGGCACCTAAAATAATGAAATTAAATATGTGTAATATTATTGTGTGAATATTATGTCCATGGTAACCAAGACGGCTTTGATATTGTTTTATGAATAAGAATGTATAATAGAATTCGTGCTGTCTCACAATCGCTAATAGCTTCCACATCATTTTCCAATTAAAGTACACTTACAAAGGCTACACTTCTAATGGGAAATTAACTAGAATAAAGTATATTATTATAGAAAGAATAAATGCAATACAGTATATAACTAGCGAATATCGCTTCAACTTACATTGTCCTAATACTTGAGATGAAGTTGTGAAAATGAGAGTCAGAACTATCTGGTACATACTGCACACTAAATGGATCTCTTGTTAGATTTGATCCACTACATACATGGAGACACTCTTATTTTCTCCAAATGTATTCCCTCATGTAGTAATCTTATCATTCAGACATGTAACGTTGTTGTTATAATGAGATTTACAAATACATAATTAGACTCCATTGACTTCCTTCACTATTACCTGTTCTGTCATCACCTTGTTTTCTTCAAATAACTAAATCTGTGTACTTATACATTGATAATGCTACATGAAGCACTTTCATGTGTTATATAACTGAATGAGTCCAATCAAATTACATTATTGGAACTAAACTTTATTGTAAGATTTAGAGATATTGTAATATGCGAGCAGCCTGAAAAACTATTATTGAGTATTTTAGATAAAATTGTTCATTTCTGGCATGCTCCTCTTCCTTAATAATACTTTACTGATTCACTCTTAGGTTAATAAAATATTTTTAATTGTATACTTTCACTATCAAGTCATTCATACATTGTTTGTAGAACTTTCTTACGATAGTATTTTCAATTGTTTATTATTTCTTACACAATTAACACCTGTCCATAATAATGCACACCTATTACTGAAGTACCAAATTAGTCACTTGCTTTCACATTAGAAACAACTAGTACTTTTTTTGCACACAATTGAACCAAATTCATTTAAGATCATGAACTTGTATTGCAGTTTATTCAAGGTGATGATTTTCTTTTAAATTTCAATAGCCAAAAGTTATAATGCAGCTACTATTCATAATTAGAATGAACATTATAAAGAATCAAAGGCAAAAAAGTGTTCACATTGTTTAGCTAAAATGTGTCAATTTCAGCATGAAGCAAATCTTACTTTAAAGTTTGGCTCCAAAATGTGCAATAATTCCACAGACACTTAGGGGTAACACAATTGAGATTCTTTGGTTTATCGATCTTTTCCTAAATCATCCAAGATAATTTAATTGTATCTATACCTCTTTGAAGTAGTGTTGTCTTGGACAAGAATGTTACATAATTCAGTTGTCTTACAAACTTACCAGAGTTCATTTTCTAGTGGTGGTATATTATCTTGGTTGATGCACTGTTGCGATAGCTGTATGCCCTAAGCACTGGTATTGTTCTTACTATAAAATGTTTTGCTATGCAGCTGTATTGTTCTCTTTTTGAAAATTCATTGTCTAATAAGCCGTGTCATGAAGAGAATACAATGTAAATCTTGTGGTGGTAAATTTAGTGAACTAAAGTGTGTGACAGTATTGTGAGTTACAGCTATGTACTGTGTAGCTAATAAGTGAGTAAATCAGCTGCATTTTCTTAAACACAGCCCTTTAGGCATTCCCATTTTCTTTGGTTACTACAGCAATAAACAAGCCATATTTTTTATTTGGGCTTAAAAGTGCAAAAATTCCTTAGGAATGTTTGTTGTTTTTAAGTCACAAAGGTTATGGTAAGTGGTCGCTATGGCATTGAAAACATTTTACTGTATGCAATATAAAAAACCTAGCTCACTATTCTTTCAATTCAATCCATACCACCTTTTGAAAGAATGCCCCATCAGACAAAGAACTCTATGTAATCATAAAATAGTAGAGTAATCAAGTCACTGTCATGTGTGTGTAGTAGATGTCAATCTCCAATGTTATCTTCGGATACAAAACACAAGACTGTCATGTGACTTCTTCTCATTTCATTATGCATAAAATTAATGTGGTTAGTTAGCTGGCATTAGTTTTTCTGTACTCATTGTCAGTTGAACTCTGTAGTAATACTCGTTGTTCTACATGACTGACTCTTCTGATAGTGATCCTGAGCCCACTACTATTGCTGCCATTGCTATCAATCTGCCTCCAATTTGGCCAGTCTGATTTGATCACCACTCTCAGACACACAATTCTGAGTATTGTCTGTACCAAGTAAGTGTCAATGTCTGCAGTAAATTGAGAAATGCAATAATGCAGCTGCCTAGTTTGTCAGAGGGGAGTGGTGATTCAGACAAACATTGATTGCAGTCTGTCAAAATGTGAAATTGGCATTGTCTGTGTCACTAAGGCCTTAGTGCCACAGATGAAAATACATCCTATTCACCTTGCATTATTCCATTTAATTTCTTTTTTGTAAGCCACTTAGCTAGCTATGCACATACATACGTTAGGTGTTAACTGGCCTCAACTTGCTCCTTCTATACTTACTGCCACCTCTCAGCCATTATTTTGCAGTTGTACTACTTTGAGGGGCAAACTCAGCCCAATATATTATAGTAAAGTATTGATTAACTGGGGAGTAGCTGGTGTGTCTTGCCATTCTAGTGCTTTAATTATCCAGCTTCAGCCAAGAGTATCTTGTGACAGAAATTGAGGCACTATTCACCCCACTGGTACCTCTGAACTGTCAACTCATTGCACCACTTATCATACCCTGGGACTTGAGCCATCCAACATGACATCTCTTCTCATTTTGTTTAGCTTAGTGTCAATGCAGTTACATGTCTGTGGACTCTTACTTGTGTCAGCTGTCCACATTCTATAATTCATTAACATACAATAGCAACCATATTTCATTTCAACTGCAGATTAGACGTACTCCACATCAACCTGGTCAGACCATAGCCACCATAAAGCAGTGTACATACCTCCTCACTTGCATAGACTATTTCATACTTTCACGTAATGGCCAGAGGCACTCCCTATCTGTTTTATCTTAGCCAAGACAGTTGCACAGGCCTTTGTCACTTGTTGAGTATCTTGCTTTATCATTCCTCATCACGAATCCAGGACAGAGGTTTGAGTCAAACCACTTCACTGCTTGGGATACAATATTCACACACCACTGCAGCCACACCCAGATGTTAGCTATTATAATGCATTTTAAAATCATCTTGGAGAGAAGTTCAAACCAATAGCAGCCCCCATTTTCCACTAGTCACAAAATGTAGCCCCAGCTATGCCTTTTTATTTGCTATCTGCAGGGGTGTCTAAAGAGTACTATTTGCAGTATACAGAAAGTAGTATTTCCAGCTAATGTTCTGTGAACTAAGATGATGTTTGCCCGTACTTGCTAAGTTAGCAGTGTGAGGTGACTGAGTTCATTTTAATCCTGTGAGGAGGAACTGGATAATGTGTATCAGACTTATCATAATTTAATAGTACCATTATTATAGTGACATGACAGTAACTTCCTATACTATAATTTTAGTGCATTACAGTTAGGTTTGTAAATTTAGGAATAATTTCTTAATGTAGGAGAACAACAAGACAAGCACTATACTTTAGGGGTTGTGACCAATATTTGTGCTAGTTCACAGACACAAATATTGGCAATATCCAAAATATGTAATTGTTCTTCTGCCTCTACGTTTCAGCTATAGAGTAAGTGATGCATATCTCAGTAATTCTAACTACAGGTTCAAAATACTGGGGCACAGTCCCCCCCCCCCCCCCTCCCAACTCCTACACCTATTAAATGTTATCTTGTATATCATTTTAATACCAATCTAATGATATGTAATGATATGTTTCATTAGCACATTGCCTTAATTTGACATTATAAAAATGACATGGTTTAACAACTTGGTAAAGCATTTAATATATTTAATGGTACGTACAAACTTAGTCCACACACTTTGATAAATTGATCACACTTGCTATTACTAATCCAGTAAACAACTAATAGTGTCAGTTAGTTACTCATTATTTGCAATTAGTTTGAATAAATGATTTCTCCATGTTGAAGAGTTTCGTAAGTAGGTGATGGCTCTTCTACTTTTGTTTGTTCATAAGCCTTAGATTCCTTCATTTCTATTGAGACGGATCTGTACATCATAGCCACTATATTACTCAGAAATATGTGTACAATAATGCTTACTAATTGGGGGAGAATCCAGGGAGAGGGGGCAAGGGGGAAGAGCTCCCCTCCCAACCAAAATTTTATGAAAAAATGTGATGTACAAATCTGCCAATACAGGCAATATAGTTCATAAACAACTGCATGCTAACTTTATGCTCTTTTATTTAATATGAAAATACACCATTCAGGCTGATCTGACTTTGGCTGGACCTCTTTTAAAGAAATTAAATAAAAAAATTTTATAGGGTAAACATCAACAGTTTATGCTTCACTTTCCATGAAAGCTTAACAAGGTGGGTCTTCATGCAGGACTAAGTATATTGAGGGTTTCACTAAGATTGTCCAGAGTCCATGGGAAGAGATTTTTTGAAACCTAGAATAGTTAAACAATTTAGTTTTGCAATTATTTTGAATAAGCAACATCTTGATCTACACCATATTCCTAATTAGATGTTTTAATAGCACAACATTAGCAGGTGTAACAAAATAAATGGGTGTGGTTAAGAATAAATGGGTGGAGCTTAGAACTGGATAACTTTAAAATTTGTTTCTATGCCCCTGCATTTAGTAAGCTTTGACCTTAATATAATATAGGCCCCTCCCTGTCATTCACCCTGGATTTTAAGACGTGCACATAGCCACTGACTTCATTCTAGCTTTCAAGTAACATTTAAGAAGTATAAACTAATTAATGGTTTTTAAGATTGCTTATTCTAAACTATGCACGTATTCTTGTCCCCCGATTCATTTTGCTGCACTCACTTCGTAACATTTGATTTCTTCTTCCTGCAAGAGACAATAGTTCCAATCAGTGTCAGTATGATGGAATAGAGTACGAATGTGGCAACTGCAGAACCTAAAACTGTCATTATATCACCTAGCAACATAAAATAGAACACTCAATAAATTTTGTATATATATTTAGTTTGTCCTTAAAATAAAAAAAACCACATGGCCACTAATTTATCAGGATTAATATAGGAGTCACTCTTATAAGCATGCAATTTAGTAATAGTTATGCCATGGCCAACGAGGGGTTATGGAATATAACCATCCCCGGAAGCCCGAGGGATAAGGGCGGTGATATTCCATAACCCTGATGTTGCCATGGCATAACTGTTTTATACCATAGTTGCTGCTACTACTACTCTCTCATATCCACCTATATGGGACCAGCCCTACCACATATAACTCTCCTGCGCTCTCATACCACAGGAATTTACCACAGCTAGCTGCTTTACTGCTTACTGCTGAGCAGCCCAGGTAGAGTTAGATCTGGAGATAACAGCTGGCAGCTACAATGCTAAAGTAAACTTGCTAAAGTAAACTTGCTAAAGTAAACTTTCTGGCTTGCTTCAATTGAATTTTAATTGAATTTTAATTTTGGGCCGGAAACACGGAAGAATTCGCTTGACACCACACCGGGAAAATATCATAGCCCCAGGAAAAATCACCGGGAAAATATCACTTTTAATCCATGGGTGTTACCGCAGCAACCATGGTATAAATAATTTTATTTAATTCATAATGTTATTGCAATCATTTTTTATGAGTTAAAATTTAGTTGCAATTACTACATAGATTAAATAAAAAATTTAAGTGGACAACAAATTAAACACTCACGATTGAAATTTTGGTTATTTCGCAAAAACATAGCTATAGGACCATAACTTGTTCGATATCCAGACACAGTATTTCCATTTAGAATTATGTTAGCTGACACTTCTATGATGTATTGTCTGCCTGTGTCCAAAGTAAGCACAACAAAAGAAGTAAAAGATGAAACAGTTGTAGACATTTCTTCATGATCTCCATCATCATCTCTCTGTCTGTAATAAACAGAAATTTCAGATATGTTCTGTAGTCCAACAAGGCTCCATGATACTCGGACTAAAGTGTCAGATAAGATCGTAACTTTCAAACCTTTTATGGGAGCTGTAAAAGATATAATTTGAAAAAAAAATTAATTCATATTATATATAATATAGCTAGATCTTTTCTACCAGGCCTGTCTAATGTTGTGATGTTATCTGCCATAACTACTGGTCCCTCTCCGCCTCCAGTGGTGGCATAGACGATTATGTCAGACACCAGTGTGTTAGGAGTGAGATTAGTGATAGAGAAGTTGGCATTCCTGGTAATGTGTGGCTTTTGAAGACTTCCATTAACTCTGTAGTGGAGAGTATAATACAATAACATTCCATTGAGTTGTTCAGGTGACTGCCACGATAGTAACACACTGTACAGCACAGCTGTCAACTGTAAGTTGTAAATTGCAGTGGGTTCTGTCAAAGGCATCATAAAATTTGTGAGTGCAGGTAATCAATTTACATGAACAAATTCAAAGTGTAACTAGCTAACTTCATAATCCTCAATTATATTGTGGTATTAATTATTCAAGTTACTAACGTACTGTCTTCAGCTGTTATGAATACTTCACTAGCATTAGAGAAAGGTCCAGTATTAACACTGTTGACTCCAGCTACAGTGAAGGTGTACTGAGTGAAGGGCTTGAGGCCTGTAATTAGGCAAGTGGTCGCATTACACTCTGTATTAATACTTCTGCCTTGAAGAGTTGCATCATTATACTGAATTTTATAACTTTTGATCACTCCATTTCTCTGTGAAACATCTATCTCTGTCCACATGAGAGTGATATTAGTAGACATTATTACACTAGCAGTAGGTACTCCAGGACTACCAGAAGGAACTAAAAGAATAATTTAAATGTTTTAATGGCATTAGAAAAACATTATACAGAGTACAAAAATTGCATGATTGTCTTTTTTTTTAAGTATAACTCTTATTACTACCATTTAAAAAAATACAATATGTTATGAACAAAATTGAAGGCTTAGTTTCAATAGATTCTTTTTTTTGTGTGTGTGTATAGAAAAAAACATTCAGAGTGCTTCCTCTCCCTTAAGTTTTTCCTGGTATACGCCCCTGTCTGTCCTCCACATTAACTAGGGTGCTCGCAAGATATCTTTTAATTGCTCTATATCAGTTGATTGGTTAAGTCTTAATCTGTACAATTACCATATAGACCCATACTTTTCTAAATAATAGAATAATGATGTGATTGTTATTGTAATCAAAATATAACACTTGTTGTTGTATGTTGGACTCCAGAAGGCTCAGAAGTATGAAGCATGTCACATTTGCACTAAATTGGATCCTCAGAAATTACCAGGACTCGAAGAACACTAATTGCATATAGTTAAATGTAGCCAATATTTACAAAGCAGCTCCAAAAACACTTCTTAAATGCCTTCTGACTTAAAAAATATGACAATACAAAAAGATACCAGCATATTATTAGTATAACCACTTGAAAACATTTATACAGCAATTTTACTATTACAAACTTACCATCTGCAGTTGTTTGAATTATATCACTGGCACCAGAATATGGTCCAGTATTAACACTGTTGACTCCAGCCACAGTGAAGGTGTACTGAGTGAAGGGCTTGAGGCCAGTAATTAGATGCGTGGTAGCACTGGACTGTGTGTTGATTAGTCTGTCTCGATTCCCTTTCTCCCCATATTGAATCTTGTAACTAGTAATGACTCCATTTCTCTCTGGAACAGCTATCTCTGTCCATATGAGAGTAATACTAGTAGACATTGTAACCGTAGCATTAGGTATTCCAGGATGACCACGAGGAGCTATAATACAATGTTTTAGATAAGTGAACAGTTGATCTGAAAAATCAATGCTATAATGGATAAAATAATACTCACTGTCTTCATCTGTTCTGATTAAATCACTTGGACTAGAGTAAGATCCTATGCCAACACTGTTGACACCAGCCACTGTGAATGTATAGTCAGTGAAGGACTTGAGGCCAGTAATTAGATTAGTGGTAGTATTAAAGATGGTCCTAACATTAATGAATTTATTGATGTGCCAATATTTGATGTCGTAACCATAAACCAGTCCATTCTTGGCTAAGCAAAGTATTTCTGTCCATGAGAGTGATACAGTATTTGAATTTACAACTGTAGCTGTTGGTGTTCCTGGTGCTCCTGGGGCAGCTAAAGAAAAGCAATACAGTAAACCAGGGTTGATGTAATGATGTAATGATGTAAGTAGGTGGGGGGGTAACCCCCCCACCCCAGATTAATTGCTTAGTGGGACACACTTCATGCAGATATATTACACCTTGTTAAACTCGGGATATTACTATTAGCAACAACTTAGCAACAATAGTTTATACTTGGCTCAATAATTTTTTAGTATATACTTGGCTAAATAATTTAATTCAATTTGCTCAACAATAAAATGATCTATTTATCACATTGGCCAGTGCCAAGAGAACATAGCTGGTATACACAGCTTTCATTATGGCACATCGGTTGTCTTCATCTTCATCTTTAAAAATGAAGAATTGATGATCCCGGCAAACTTTGCTTAAATATTCATAGAAAGAAATGAAAACTTTTATGGAACAATTTAATAGAACGAATCAATATTAAACAATTGATCACTTATAATTTCCATTTTTCACTATGACTTTAAACTTTACTGCTTATGAATGTAAAGCTTTTTTCCATGAAAAATAAAGTGGTTTTCATGTGAGCATATTGGCTGTGATACATAGTGTCCCTTTCCTCACCAACCCCACCCACTTTAAGCAACTTCCATCACCCCTGTAAACTGAACATAGTCTATAATGATACTGATAGGAGACATAAATATTAAGCATAAAGACACCACACAATAATAGTCAGCAGCAGTGCAGCCAGGGAGGGGGCGGTGTCTGAGGGTTTAAGCCAAAGCACTTTCGGGTAATTGGAGGGAGAACATATAGAATGAACATTCTAAAAGTGCGTTCTCCGTTGACATCACATAATTAGTAATAAATTGTTCTCTTATAGCTATCAACGTAAAAAAAAACTAATTCTGAGTAATTTTAGTACTGGTTGTTTGGTAAAGCATTATTAAAGTCTAAATAAAACCTATACAACTTTGTGCTGAGGAATGTCCATAATATAGAGACATGAGATGCTAGGAGTTCCTACTTGTTTATTATTATATAAATAATGCTACAACTGTCTTTTTGTTCAATCTTCAGTTACAATAGTAACTTTCATAACTATTAGCAACAATAGTTTATTTAATTTTCGATCTTTTGATTATAATCAATAGCTAAATGCAAATATAGAAAGTAGAGTAATCCTAAACATAGGATGTGGAATTTCATCTCTAGCTCAGTTTTCCTCGATAACCCCCTCCCCCTCAGAAATCATGGCTACACCTCTGCTAAGCATATGAAAGAAGAGCTGGTTTAAAACCTCATACCTATTTCTGTAGTAGTCAGAGTTGTGAATCCAGCTCTTGTCAAACCAAAAATGTAGTTTCTAGCGGAAACATTCACATAATATTGAGTACCAGACATTAATCCCCTAATTGTCAATGTGTTGCTGGTTGTGGATCCTGTTCTAGTAGGAATGTCTGTACAACTTGTGCTGTTCCATGACACCACATATATATCAACTGATATAGAACTGGTAGGTTGCGATAATGACAAGGTAACTGAAGTAGTAGTCACTTGGGACACTGTAATCGTTGGTGGTAGAACATCTGAATAATACACATAGTAAAATCGTACAAGTCTATTATAGTATGATTTAAATATTAAATGCACTATATTAATGAGAGAAAGAAAGAATGCACTCAACTATTTTCACTTGCCTCTGGCCAGTGAAAATAAATTAGCCCGCTCGTGACATATTTCATCATATCACACTCTGACTCATGTAATAAGTACTATATTTTTTTTCACTCTAAATGATATTGAAAGCAATCAATCAAGTTAGCCACTGTCCAACTTCACAAGATAAAAATAGGACATATATAATATAATTATTTCCTTCTTTTAATTAATCTTGTGAAGCCAGAAATAGCTAACTTAATTGTTTGCTTTCAATTAATATCATTTAGACTAGAAAAACATCATCCGCTAAGCCACTTGATGCAGGGGAATACAGGTACTATTCTAAAACAATGTACTCCAGTCTTTTGTAGAGTAACTTCAACTCCTTTGATGTTAACTGCAGTTTCACTCACAAACATTTTTCAAAGGCTGTGTGATCTTACTATCTACCATATGGAAACAGGGGCTAAATACTGATATGAAGGAAGATACAGGTTGCTGCAAACAATAGTCTGGCATGTTATCATTATTGAATAGTAAAATAATCTTTTACCAATTTACTATTCATCTAAGCTTGCAGGTAACTTGAAGTCAATGAGCCAATGAACTGATTAAATGAATTCAATGCTAGACATGCATAACCTTTCTTATTTTATTGGAGGGGAGTAGGGGTCCAGAGAAATCAACATACCATCTTCAAGTTACTTGATTTCATGTTAAAGTGGTTGTCAGTGTATTATAATACATAATAGCTATGATAACTTAACAAGCACTCAATATGATATTATTTTGAAGATGCAAAACATTTCTGCTTCAGTTACTGATGCTGAAGTGTGTCAGGTATTAGCTACAAAACATTTCTTCTTCAGTGACTGATGCTGTCAGGTTGTCCAGGACTCCACCCTGGACAAGACTAAAGCTCCAGCTGGCCGGTAGAACTTAAAGCTAACTTAGCTATCCCCTAGCTTAGCTATTCACATATCATTATTTGAGGACCACTGACCTTTCGTCAGTGGTCCCGACATATATTGTGTTGTGTAATTTGTGTTCTCCGTTGATAACCTTTGTGAACCCCGATATTAGCATTTTGGGAGTGCGCGCTTTTGCGGATATTAGCAAGGCTGAAAGCTTGTTGGATTTATCCTTGAGGCCATCGGCTGCATTGGTATTATACGCTGCGCCAGAACAAGTTATCTGCCCGGTCCTTCGCCTGCTGCTAGTATAGCAACCTTGTTCACAGGAGCTACAAAACATTTCTGCTTCAGTGACTGATGCTGAGGTGTGTCAGGTGTTTGCTACAAAAGATGCTTCTTCTGGTAAACTTATCCAACCTAAATCATGCACAAGTCACACCCACTCATTACATTAAATGAGGCATTTGTGATAATGTTCAGGTTTGAATCTAGAGATTTGAAAAAAATGGGGTTAAAAGATCATTTAGGCAGAGTACAGGTTAGCAGAGTTCGTCTGTAATGATACCTGGCAAACTCTATAACTACACGGAAACATGCATTTAATCATGAATATCAATAGCCAAAGCCCCTCCCCCTCTGATCCATCCCTAACATGCCAGTAAATTCAACATTTCTCCAGAATATATTAGGTAAAGATACACTTTGCTTCCCCAAATTCTATTTAGGACTTCCCACTTACTACCATCACCATAGCTCTAACAGCCAGGGTGTCAGACACAGCTGGTACACTCAGATATGTGCCAGTAGTAGCTCTCACACGAACAGTGACACTAAACCCAACATTTAGAGTTCCAGTTGTGTAAGTAGTTCCAGTCACTTCAGTACCACCAGTATAGACGTTCACTGTGTTTAAGTAAACATAGTAAGTTGCCTCAGGGAAGCCAGCTGGTGCCGTCCAACTTGCTTGTATTCTTTTATTACTGATCTGCCTCATTACTATATGGGTGGGAGGACCAGTATCTAGTAAGTAATTCCACAAACAAACACGAAGATATAACAAAAGAAACTCATATAGTATTAAAAATAGTTTAGTATTTTATTCACTTCTCACATTAGAAAAAATCAGAATTATGGCTTGGTCCAAGGAATTTTAATTTTTTAATTCCTTTACAACTTCGAGAGGTGTGTGGTCACTGATTGAGTTTTATATACACTTTAAATTAAGTTAGTGGATAACTCATGCACATTAATTTTAAAAATACAACCAAATATCAAACAGGTGAAAGTATAGTTAGTAATTACCTTGTAAATGGAATATAGGGGATGTTACAGAACTGATTGAATTATTTACTGTGTAAGTGTAATTTCCGGCAAATATCCACGGACTAATAAAGCAACTCTATACATCCGATTTCTGCATGTGCCACCACCAGCAATAGTTTCTCCTCCTCCATCAAAAAATGAACCTCCTCCAATTGGCATTGTATATTTATCAACTATGGTACCATTTCTTCTCCAAGTCACTGATGCAGCTAGAGATCCCGTATTTATTCCACCGATAATTAATTGAAGATGATCACGATCTGCTAATTCTTGCTCTCCTGGTCGATGATTCTCCCGATGTATGACAGCAATAGTGATTGGACCTGACAAGTCATTTTGTGAGTGCACATAGGTAAGGTAAACTCAAGAAGATGTTGAAGAAGTGTATGAAATGACAACTTTTACTAATTAACAGAATATTACAGTAACATGTTTTGACAAAGAAAGCCCAGTGTATTGTTACACCAAAACTAATTCCATGAATTCAAATACATACAAGTTGGCAAAAATCTAAATATTATAGTATTTATATATTGGTGTTTGCTTAAGCATGGCTCTAAATCCCTTTTGCTACAACATTAAATGTTTAACCATATTGGCACTGGCGTAGGAACGAGGGGGGGAGGGGGGAGAGGGGGGGGGCCACATGTCTCAAGACAGGGGGGTAGCTTGCCTCCAGATTGGTGTGAGTATTTTATCAAAAAATTGCAGCTAGTGATGAAGTAACTCAATATAATATGATATGGGCGACAAGCTATTTTCACACAGGCATCTAATCATAAACCATAGAAAATTAATCAATATGGGTAACAAAGTTGTCAGCCATTTGGTAATGATTTGTGCCTTAAGATGAAAAGAAGGCTATCCTTGGAGCAAATATAATGCTTGAACTATAGTTTATTACTCTATCAATCAAAAATACATATAACTAATTATGAGAGCCACTGTAAATCTTTGCTAAGTATAGTTCAACCACATCAAATTTTATGCTTAGTGGATCATAAGAATTTTTGAAAAACGCCATGAACATTAAATTGCAAGTGCACTTCAACCTTAGCGTACCCTTAAACTTTGGCTTTAGTGGTGCTAAACACTACATAAAAATGATTGTGAAAGAGGGAAATTACACTTAATGAAGAAAAGAAGGCTGAGAAAATAATTGAAAAGTGACAATTTAGCTGAGGAAAGCAATTCAAAGAATTGAGTGAGACTCTAGCCTAGCAGCAATTACCCCTTACCAATGTAAATACAGAATTAAATTATTCGGTTGCTTTTTGGTAATAATACATTCAATTTTAATCACTATGGTTGATGATGTGATATGATAGTAATGCTGTTATTAACTACAAGTGGTGCACTTCAGCATAAAATGGAGAGCTAGCAAACCCAGCTGTATAATTTTTATCTTGATGTATTCTCTCTCTTTCATATATATATTTTTTTTTAAATAGTAAAAATGTTTTGCTGTCACTGGAATCGGACCACTTGCTTGCTTAATACTCAAGTGCACTAACGAATGAGCTGCAACAAATAAGTGTGGTCGAGCTCAAGTGCCATGGGCCCCCCTATTCCAAATCATCTTCCTATGCCCCTGATTGGTGTAACCATGCTAGTAATGACTTTTACGGTTATATGTTAACATTATATTTTATATTTTAACTTGTCACAATATGCCCAAAAATATTTGCTTCTCGTTTTGTTTTTCAATACTTTACTGAATGATTATATGCACAAGCTTCGTCAACATACATATGAATTGCCATTCTAGAGATACAAATAAAATATACAGTCAACTTACATGGTCCTTGTACTTGACTTTTAGCATACAATGCTACCATCAAAAGTAACAGCATTATCTTCAGACCTTCAGAGAATATGGAGAATTAGAATAAATTAAGGAGGTAAACTGTTATATACTGTTTTTCAGCATTACTGTTCACACTTAGAAATGTATAATAGCTTATATTCTTTCAATGATAAATAATACTTATTACATGAGTCAGAGTGTGATATGGTGAGATATTTCATGAGAAAGCTAATTTATTTTGGAGAAGTGAAAATAAATGAGAGTGAAATATCTAGCAATATCACTATGAAGAGTGTAATAAGTGGTTTATTCAACCCTAGATATCTTCACTGCTGTAGTTTGTACTAGGGCTGGTAGCTCACTATGTAAAGTAGGCTGTAGGGGCTCCCATACCCCCCAGCTGACAGTTTAGCAGCTGCTCTAATCAGGTGGTTGGTAGGCTTCACCACAGGATCGAAGGTAGCTGTAGCTAAAAACCAAGAAAGCAGGTGAGCTTAGGCAGATTACTATAACTTGGGTAATGAGCTTGCATCCATGGGGTGACTTGAGTTATTTCAGGGTATAATAGTAGGCACTTAAGTTGCCCATTCAAAAATGAATGGGAAAAATCTCTGTTCAATTGAAATCCCATGGAGAAAGTGAAATAGTGCTAACTAATTGAAATACCTCAGTAACTAAGTGGAAACTAAGTGAAATACCTCAGTAGCTAAGTGAAATAGTACGGGTAAGTGCGCATGCATGCAGCGTTAACATTGTAAACGTACAGTTCCAGTAGTTTCTAGTTGGTGACAACGTCATTCTCTACCATAGAACCTCTACCCGTATTAGACACGGAATGTTTTACAACAGATTAGGAGGGGTCGTACGCTGAAAACAAAGTTCCAGCGGAAGCTAATCCTGAAATGAGGTGATAGTGAGTGAACAATACAGTGTAGCTATAATTGCAAAAGACTTTTTTTAAAAACTGGCCTACTATTAGCGAGTAATAGCACGGGTAACCTGTGCTATTAGGGATCAATAGCACTCGTAAAGCAATTGAAATAACACTCGGCTTCGCCTCGTGCTATTTCAATCACGGTACTCGTGCTATTAATCCCGAATAGTACGGTTACCCATGCTATTACTCATACAAATACCTAACAATAACATTATGAAGAGATCTAGTGTGGTATGGTGAAGACCACTGATATTTCATCTCCAGCCACACAAGCCAGGCCAGAATGAACCTTACCTGTCCATTTTTCCTTTGTTTGCAGTAAGACTGATATGTTTATTTTTCTTTTATTTAATCTCTCTCGTGTTACTAAATATTTCATTTACACCTTTTCACACTTCATGCACTCCAGCTTTACCATTTATGGTTACCCTACATAATGATTCGAACCAATCAAATTCAGCCAGCTTTCAGAGACATTTCTCCTATTATGCTCACCCAGGGTGTGGGTATGTCAACTGGTTTTCTATATATACTGGCTGGTAGGCTCATCCCATCAGTCAGCCTTTAGTTCTGCAGTTCGCAAGCCTGCTTTTAATTAAAATAAAACTTAATTAAATAGACATAAGGTGAATTACTGAGCCTTGTGTCCTGGATTAGAGAAATACAGGCGGCCCTCAACCACAACCCCTCCTATAGTCTAATTCCATTGAGATTGCCTCTGGTGGCAACATCTACCGGGTAGCAGTTGTCTCTAAATTAACACAGGGACAGCCATCGCAACATGTGGGAATTATACCCAACAATGTAACTTGTGCTAAAGCTGAAGCCTTTTTTAATGTGACTATGAAAAATAATTTATGGACAAAATTAATTATTACAATCAAGGTGAAAGTAGCAGGTTTTTACTGCTCTAGGAGGAAGGCAAACTGCATGTTTTCCGTAAGGCAGTGAATAGCACCT